>Ga0074193_1000331_pt1 | contig 83827 bp, 84 predicted proteins | sample EPASupsiteHSE605_FD_64523 | JGI IMG/M metagenome (GOLD analysis project Ga0074193, IMG submission 64523) | Bioremediated contaminated groundwater from EPA Superfund site, New Mexico - Sample HSE6-05 | ecosystem: Environmental > Aquatic > Deep subsurface > Groundwater > Contaminated ... | reverse complement strand
AACCTTAATAATTTCTGTAAATGTTCTATTAATTTATCTTTATCTTTTATTTTTTTACCCATAAACTTTCTCCGCAAATCTCATGGGTATATTTTATCATAAGTTATGTTTTGATTGCAACTCAGTACAACTATCACAAACAGAAAGTTGTCCGTCTAAACCTTTATCTAATAAAGAGTGTGCAGCTATTAATTGCTCATTTTCGTCCAATAAAAACTCTATAGTATTAGTGTTTAGTTCAATAATTTTACGGATTAGCTCCTTTTCATTAAGAGAAAGAGATTTTAAAATTCTACCCCATCGAGTATGCTTTTCTTTTCTATCTCCAAAATATCCAAAAAACTTTGTCAATAATGCAATAATTGACAAAATCTCAAATATTATTGAAGGTTTTATAAGAAATGCTAAACTGCTGTTAAGCGGAGTAAAACAATATAAAGCAATTAGCAATGTACATATTAAAAATACCGCCAAATAAAAGTACCTTTTTATATTCCTAATCTGTGATAAAATACTATTCGTAATCACACTAATAAATGTTTTTAGCCATTCGGTCATAAATCTACTCCTCTTTTATCTGAATCCTAGCAGGCTCATGATAACAAGAGGAGTTTAGATATACAAATTTAGTAAATAAAAGTTTTACATAACTTTATGTGTGTCAAGGGATGATTCCGTAAATTTTTATCTGATTTCAAATTTGATTACTCTAAAAAAATCATTAAGATTATCTACAACTTGATAGGAATATAATTTTTTGAGGGAAGGCTAATGAGTTTTTTTACTGATCCAAAAAATAAAACAGAATTTGTTATTGAGCGATCTCATTATTTTTTTAAAAAGCAGTCTCATTTAGCGTGTCTTTTTACAGCTTTACAGTTTTGCTTTAAACCGACTTTCTAATTCCCATAATAAAGAACGATTTACAAAAAGTTTAAGCGAAAGCTGATCGCTTCTGTATCAACTTTTCTACACTCCCATTCCATATCACAAATAAATACTATATATAGTTGATGCCTATTTTGTTTAAAAACTTTATCGTTGTGTTATTAGTGCTAGCAAAATATCTTTGCATTCAATTAAATAAGCATGGGGAGGGAAGTTAAGTCGGTGGCTTCTCAATTAAATCGGGATAGGCAAAGTATCAGTACAGACAAGGATAAACAGGGCTGTATTGATTTTAAGCATTGTTTTGAGTGGTTTAGTGGAGAATTTACAAACAAGTTAGGTGCGATAAGTAAAGAGTTTTTGAACGATGATTTTCATTTTCATCTACTGGCAATAACTGACCAGCCCAGCATTATCTGGAAAAGCAGTGAATATTTTGTAACTCAGGTAGAGTTAGGCAACAATTGTTCAATAGTTTTTAAAATATCAAATCATGCCGCACAGGTAATACTTGATGAAACTTTTGGAAAGAGAGATGACCGGGAATTAAAACTGACAAACATTACAGAACTTGAAGCAAATATTCTTACCGCTTATAACCAGTTTTTGTATAAAAATCTTGAAAGTGTCTTTATTGATAAAAAGCAGCGTAAAGATATCATTTCATCAAAAGAATTAAAAGGTAATAACATACACCTGACATTTTATGTCTACAGTGATAACCCAAAGCAGGAAGCCGGAAAACTTATAATCTCATTTCCTGATTATCTGGTTAAAAAACCGATTCCGGTTCAGTTTCCTGAAAAAGAAATTGATATTCTTCGATTCCAAAACAGTTATACAAGAGCAGATATATTTGTCGGTAAATCAAGAATATCACTTGAAGAACTAAAAAATCTGGAAAAAGAAGACATAATAATACTTGAACAGAGCAATCTGCACAATATGAAGTTTATAGGTGAAGAAGAAATTCTTTTTAACGTTAATCCCGATCCGGGTTTGGTTATAAACATTGATAACATAGACGGAGGGCAGCCGGAAATGAGTGAAATTGAAACTCAATCAAAGAATATATGGGACAGCCTTCAATTAGAATTGAGTGCTGAATTTAAAAAAATAAAAGTGTCACTTGGCGAATTACGACAGATGACCGAGGGATTAGTTATAGATGTTGCGCCTATTGTGCAGAATCAGATATCTCTTCATGTTGAAGGGAAAGAGCTTGCACTGGGAGAGCTTGTTATTGTCGGGGATAAATACGGAGTTAAAATTACTCAGGTATTTCAGGATACAAAAGAAGAGCAGGAAATGGCCACCAGACAGGCCGCAGAAGAAGAAATTGAAGAAAAACCTGCTGAAGAAGATGAATCAGATTCAGATTCTGATTCTGATTCTGGCGAGGAATCATCAGAGGATTTTGATGATTCAGACTTTGATTACAGCGATTTTGAGATTGAAGATGATATATAGAGGAGAAACTGATGCATAGTTATATTATAAATTTTACAGTTTGTACTCTGGCAATGTTAGGTATTATTTTTATTGCATTTATGATTGCTAAAAAAAGCTTGTCTCTTGGAAATATTCCAGGACGTAAGAACAGTTCCCTTGAAATAGAAAACAGGTTAAGCCTTGAACCTCGCAAAAATCTTTATATTATTAGAGCCGGAGAAGAAAGGTTTTTAATATCAACTGATGTTGAAGGCAGCCGCTTTTTAACAAAGCTGGAACAAAATAATATTCAGGTTTATAAGCCGGAAAAAGAAAATTACAGTTTGCCGGAGCAAAAACCCAATATTGCTGATATAAGCAGTATTAAAAATAATAGCAGTGTGATGAGAAGAATGTTAAAGAAGTTAAATCCTGACACAATTACAAAAGAATAATAAAAACTTCTGAGACAGAAATCCAAAGGTAAAAATATGGATGAATTACTGAAAAATTTGGACCCTTCTATACAATTACTAATAATAATGGCTGCAATGTCATTATTGCCTTTTGTGTTTATTTGTATGACAAGCTTTTTAAGGTATATAATTGTATTTTCCATACTAAAAACAGCACTGGGTACTCAGCAGGTACCTCCAGGGATGGTAATCATAGGTCTATCCATGGTTTTAACATTCTATACAATGTCACCGGTTTTTTCTCAAATGTATGATGCGGGATATAAGCCTTATCAAAAGACAGGATCGTTGGTGCTGGCGGTTAAAGAGGGCAGCAAGCCTTTAAAAGATTTTATGATGCGGCAGACAAGACAGGATGATGTTGCATTTTTTATAGAACTTGTCAAAAAGCAGCCTCCCAGAACACCGGATGATATTAGTATTATGGAAGTTGCTCCGGCTTACATGGTAAGCGAGTTGAAATCGGCATTTGAAATCGGATTTATTATATATATACCGTTTATTGTAATAGACTTGGTTGTTGCTAATGTCCTGCTTGCACTGGGTATGATGATGTTATCTCCGACGATTATTTCTTTGCCGTTTAAACTGTTGATATTTATTGCAGTTGACGGATGGAGCCTGATTGTTAACGGATTGGTTCAGAGTTTTAACTAGAGGAGCTAAAATTGGAATTTTTACTTGACCATTTAACTAAAGGCTTTTTAGACATGTTGATAATATCCATGCCTATTGTTCTCGTTGCAGCAGGAATAGGCCTTGTTGTAGGTATTTTGCAGGCTGTTACGCAGGTACAGGAACAAACTATTGCGGCTGCTCCGAAGATTCTCGGAGTTTTTCTCGTACTTTTAATAATGGGCGGATTTTTTACAAGGCTTTTATCTGAATATTTAATAGATTCAATACAGATAGCGACACAAGTTGTTACAAAAGATGATGATTTTATACTTCCGCCTTCTGATTTGATGCCAAAGAGTAAATTCCCTGATGAGGGCAAAGATTATACCGGTGGAAAACGTCCCGATGTAAAAACATTAGTGAAAAATGGCGGTAAAATTCCATTTGCAGATAATAAATCAAAGGAAACTTATTTAAGGCCAACCGGTTCATCAGCATCTCAGCCCAATTTTGTTGAAGCCAGAAAAATATTCAGCAGGTAATCTATGAGGAAAATAATTATTTTTTTAGTTTTATTGGCAGTATTTACAGGTATCAACCAGTGTTTTGCTTATGATCAGGTTAATAAGAATTTGAATCTGGTAAAAGGATATGTATACCTCCTGGATTTTAATGATAAAATAGTGCGTTATAGCCTTGGAAATAACGATGCAGCAAAAATTGAGCTTATTTCCAGCATTTTTCAAAATCAGCAGGAAATTATTATTAAAACTCTTAAAGAAGCTGATACAAACCTGCTTATATGGACAAAAGATAACGTTTACAATTTCAATATAAACATTGCCCAAAATAAGTCTAAAAATACATCTGTGGTTACTGACGTTAAAGACAATGCCATAATTGCCGGTTCCCCTGTAATACAGAATTTTTCAAAAGACGATAAAAATTTGCCTGATGATGTAAAAACTCAGCTTGAGGGTTTATCGATTGATCCGCCTCCTCATCTTTCAAAAAATCAGGATTTATTTGGTTTTGAAATAGATCCGCCACCCGGGAGATAAATTTTATGCTGGAACATATACTAGAAATGTTTAAATATATTCCTCAGTTGAACAATTCGATAGGTGCAGGTTTGCTGATTTTTGCAAGATTCTTTGGATTTATGATTGTAGCACCCATATTGAGTCGTAAAGATATACCAATGCTTGCTAAACTGTCATTTGTGTTAATTATGACAGTTTCATTTATTGGGATACTTCACCCCGGTGCACCACCAAAAGGAACATCCCTTTTCCTTTCGATTATTTTAAATACAGCTTTTGGAGCTTTAATAGGTTTTATTGCATCAACTATTTTTGTTACAATGACTGCTGCCGGTGATATGATAAACCTTCAAATGGGATTATCTGCATCTTCAGTATTTGATCCAAGTACAAAAGAACAAACTTCTACAGTTGGACAGTTCTTTGGTTTATTTTCAACTGTATTATTTCTTAATGCAGGCGGTATGTATTGGATATTTTCAGCATTTTCAAGAGGATTTACAGTTTTTCCCCTATATAATACGATTATTCCTCTTGATAAGATATTAAATCTTGATTATTTAATATTGTTAACAAGTAATGTACTTTTTATAGGGCTTCAATTGGCCGCACCTATCCTGATAGCAAGCCTTGCAATGGACATAATACTTGGAATAATTTCAAAAACAGCACCACAGGTAAACGTTTTTCAGCTTAGCTTCTTATTCAAGCCTGTACTTGGAGTTGCAATTCTGGTAATCATTATGCCTTTGCTTATTAACGTAATCAACGATTATTTTGCTTCGTATTCAAATATTTATTAAAAACAGCGGAAAAATTCTTCGGCGACGCGAAGGCGGTGCGAAGCGGGAGTGACGAGCCGAAATGGTGGCGTTGAGCCGGCATTAGAGGCTCTAACTCGTTCTTGTACGGCTAAGAATTTTTGTATACTGAGAGACCGAAATTATTATAAATTTACAGATGTACAGTATATTGTTGCTTGATAAGATCCAGATTCATCCTCACTGCTAAATGAATTTTTTATGGCTGAATTTCCGCCAATTACCAAAGTTACAGTATTTACCCCATTTTTTATTAGAACATTTCCACTTGCAGAGTTTCCTGCTTTATCAAATACAGGCACATTTCCAATATCTTTATTACTTACTCTAAACGTTATCCGGTATGCAATGGCGTTAGGATTATTGTCAGGAGTCGGGTTATTGCTTAAAGCATTAATAATTGCACCTGTATGAGGCTTTAAATTGTTGTTTGCAAGCACAATTATTCCACTGTTATCATTACCGTAAATAGCATTAACCTGACCACCATCAGAGGTGTTAACCTTTACATTAAATGTGGCACTTGTACCATTCCTATTATTTGTAGAAAATTTAAAAGCAGGTGTCAGGTCAGTCATTAGTCTCCCCTTTCCTGTAATTTGGGTTGATGTTGAGGAATTTTCCATATCGGATACTATCACAAAAGGACTTAGTGTAGCGGTTATAGTTTGACTGGACGTTATTTCACCGTAAGCATAATTTAAACTAAAAAATGATAAACTAAAAACAGCAGAAAAAAGTAATATTTTCATAAGACTTTATTACTCCTGATTTTTATACCAAATTGTAATTCGCTGATAGCAACTTATACGAACGAGCTTTTAAAAAAGTAAAACTGACCGTTTCACTTTTTTAACGCCCCCGCTCCGCTTTTACTGTAAAATTATTTTGGGAGTGGTACAGTATTATTTACTCATTCTCGTTCAAGTCTTCAACAAATAGAAATGATAAATGGTTTTTAAGTGTATTAGAACATGTAAATGCCAATTATTTACAAAAAACAGCCAATTTTGCAAAAACAGAAATTCGATAAAACTGGCCTAAGAAGATTGTTTTGATTAGAAATAATGTCTATTTATAATTGTATATATTAATGTTTAAATTTCTTATTTTAAGAAATATTGTAAAGTTAAAAAGCGAAATTACTGTTAAGGACAGCGGAAAAAATTCTTAGCCGACGCAAAGGTGTCGGCTATAGTAAACGAACTCAATAATTATTATAAAATACAGTCTCGAGACGGCACAATGCCAGGTCTCATGATTAACGTGCTGCTAAATTAAATACTATATTGTAAGGATAAGATCCTGCGGTAAGGATCGAATATTTATCTGTTAACAGCTTGTAATTTATCTGAATAATATTTGGTTCCATACTTTTACCGTCAGAAGAAACTGTGGGACTGCCTTCAGCAATGATAAAACTGGTATTTGACAGCTGGGTATAGTCAGAATAATAAAGGGTTGGGTTTCCTGAACCTGATAATGTTTTGAAAAAATAAGTGACAGGATTATAAATGTTTTGACCTGTTAAAATCAGTTTCCAGTTCTTGTTAGAACGAATATATAACCTTGTTGGGCTTGGAGCTTCCTGTGAATAATTGTTCAGCATAGAATTTTCAGGTATTACATCAATATTTACTTCGTTACCAGGGATAGAAATATCCATAACAGTCGGCTGATCAAAGCTGATATCAAAATTTTGCATAGATATACCATGAGAAGATGTCAAAGTGAATAAAACAGATCCTGTATAAGTCCCCGGATAATAGCTGTCAGGGGTTTGAATTCTAATTATAAAATTTTTACTGATATTATTATTATCATTTCCTGATGCAATAACGACAGGTTTTCCAAATTCAAGTTGAGAAGCACTGGATGAACTATTGTCCTGTATTTCTGCCTGTGAAACAGGAATTAAACTTGCCGGATTAGTAATGTTTTTAAAAGAATTAGATAAAGGTACTACGGAAAGCTGCCAGTTACGCTTGGTTTTCATGTTAATTGTAATATTTTGAATTGTATTAGTACCTAGCCGTATAGCTGGTCCAGCTGGCGTTACAGACAGATTTGAATTTGCGAAAGCAGTATTTGGCTGTAAAAATGTACCTGAGACTATAATTAACAACCCCAGAATCACAGTATAAAAAGACTTAACTGACAAATTACCAATCCTCATAATATATTCTAAAAATTTGTTCAATATATTATAATTTAATTTTTCTATTATTTCTTATACTGAGACTAAAAATAATTATACATAAAATATTAATGCATAATTATTGAGTTCGTTTTCTTAAAATGAGTGCTAACAAAGTTAAATTGAATGATATATTAATTTAAATCGATCTGTTTTCTGTTATAAGTCTTATTAATATTGCAGCAATTGCAAAAACCAGCAGGATATGGAGAAAGCCATAAAATGTATTGCCGCTAATTACACCGATAAACCATAAAATTAAGAGTATAATTGCAATTGTCCACAACATAAAAATAGTCCCAAAAAAGTTTTAAAATATTAAAATTATCATTCTGAATATGTGTGAACATCAGATTACTGGATATAAATTTGAGAACATATTTAAAATAATTTTATTTAGGATCTTTTTCTTCAATAGCTTTTTTTTGAATTCTATGCATTACAGAATCTACTAAAAGGTCAAAGGATTTTGAGTTTTGGATTTCAGGAGAAAATTCTTTGATAATTGACTGTTTAATAATGCTTTCAAGTTTACCTATAGAATCATACTCATTTACCTTATTTAAACCAGGGCATAAAAATTCAATATACTTGGACGTAAGTTTAAAATCTTGCATTTCTGTAAACAAAAACCATTTTAGTTTTGGTGCAAGATTTTTAAACTTGTTTGTTAATTTTTTGCTTTTTGGTTCTTTCATTTCAATTTACCTTACATCCCTAAATTTACCCTCTTGTATAATTTTTAATTTCTCTTAATTTCTCAACATTTTTTCTGGTTCCACTATATAAAAACATCTAAAGAAAAATTATTTACAGCAAATTCAAAAAATTTACAAAACTTAATTCACATGAGGATCATCCATTATTTCACTATTTTCCATTGGAAGATTCCTGTATTGTACTACTGTTACAACAGTTTCTTCATCTATCTGTTGATTGTAGTTATTAGACAAGAATGAAATTATCCGGGGTTTGCTTCTTAATGAGCTTTTATTCATTAAAAGAAAGTCTTCAGATAAATCTTTAATTTTATATAGTTGCAAGTCATCAGCTATAACAGCTTTTCTTGTTATTTTATGATTGACTCTGATATCTACTTTTTCACCATTTACATAATATCCATTGTCAAAATAAAGGCTGCCAACTCTTAAAGCAATTCTTTTACTTTCAGAATCTTCATTTATAACTTCTTCATAAAACTCTAGTGGCCAATTGATAGCTTTAGCCATATATAATCCTTAATTTAACAAATCTCTTTTACTAATTTAACTTTAACATAAAAATTACAATCAAGGCTAGTTATTTACAAAAGCTAAATCTTATTTTCTTTTTTCCTCTATTCATACTATGACAAAGGATTATCAGTCAATTAAAATTAAATTGGCTTATTATTTATAAAAATACAATCTTGTCAAAAAATATTGTATGATTATGATATAAAAACACAGAGCCAGTTATAGTATGTTGGTTTTAGAAGGAATAAAATGCGTATATTAATTTCCAATGATGATGGAATAAACGCCAAAGGAATAAGAACCTTAGCTGAATGTCTTGCTTTTGAACACGATGTATATGTTATAGCACCAGACAGAGAAAGAAGTGCAACAGGACACGCTTTAACACTTAATGACCCATTAAGAATAGAAGAAGTGGATATGGGTATTGATGTTAAAAAAGCCTGGGAAACAACAGGGACGCCTGGTGACTGTATTAAAATGGGTATTAGTGCTATATTGCAGGAACCGCCGGATTTGGTTATTTCCGGTATTAATCATGGACCTAATCTTGGAACAGACATTTTATATTCCGGTACTGTTAATGCTGCGATGGAAGGTGCAGTTCTTGGATATCCAAGCATTGCAATATCACTTGCCAGCAATAATAACCATCAAAATGCTGATTTTATATATGCTGCAAACTTTATATTACGTTTTATTCCAAGGATTAAAGAAATTAATTTTCCTACAAAAACTATTTTAAATATTAATATACCTTCTGTTGCTTCAGATGACATAGGTGGTATTCAAATTACAAAACTTGGAACCAGAATGTTTACCGATGCATACGAAAAACGTCTCGATCCGAGGGGAAGAATTTATTACTGGATGGCAGGAGAAATAATTCAGAATACAGAAGAAGATGATACAGACATTACTGCTATAAAAAACAACAGAATTTCTATTACTCCAATTACGTTTGAAATTACTCACACAAGTATTATGTCAGATCTGGAAAAAGCTTTCTGTGACGGAAAATGTTCTTTTAAATAGTAATTAAACGCAAACAAATATTAATTTATATTTTTAGTTGTTACATTTTTAACCAAACAGGCTCTTGGTTTTTAGACAGAAAATGCGATTTTTGCTTCATCAAGGTATCTGATTGCAGAAGTTGCAGATATTGCACCATCAGCAGCAGCAACAATAACCTGGCGTAATGGAGTAACTCTTACATCTCCAGCTGCATAAACCCCTCTGCAATTTGTAGAAAGGTCTGCATTTGTAATTATAAATCCTTTATTATCTAATTGAAGCATATCAGCAAAAAGCTCAGAATTCGGAACAAATCCTATATATGGAAATACCCCGTCAGTTTTTGTTTCACTGATCTGACCGGTTTTAATATTCTCAATAACAATAGATTCAACTTTATCCTGTCCTTTAATTTCTTTAACAACAGAATTCCAGATAAAATTGATCTTCGGATTACTAAATGCTCTTTCCTGATAAAGCTTTTCTGCTCTTAAGCTGTCTCTTCTATGTATAACATTAACAGATGAAGCAAATTTTGTCAGGTAGATAGCTTCTTCAATTGCAGCATTGCCGCCGCCAATTATACTTACTACCTTATCTCTAAAGAATGCTCCGTCACAAACTGCGCAATAGCTGACACCTCTGCCTGCAAATTCGTTTTCACCGGGGACACCAAGCTTTTGAGGCTGCGCACCTGTTGCTATAATTACAGCTTTTGCTTTAATTATGTGTTCCAGAGTTTCAACAGTTTTTATTTCACCTGACAAGTCAACATTTGTTATTTCCTGAAGAATATATTTGTCGACATTAAATTTATCTGCATGCGCTTCAAATTTTTCTATCAGATCAAAGCCGCCTATGATCTGGTAACCGGGGAAATTTTCTATTTCCAGAGTATTGTTAACCTGACCGCCTAAAACGCCGGTATCTATAATAGCCGTTTTATACGTACCTCTTGCCGCATATATACTTGCTGCAAGACCAGCCGGACCGCCTCCCAGTATTGCTATATCATAGTTTAATTCTTTTCTTTCTTTCATATCTCTTTTTGCCTTCCATTATTCTGAAAATATTCGTTTTATTGCCGGACCTGAAATTTTATTACCTATTACATCATATTTTACAACACTTGTATAAAGATATTTACCTTTTTTATAATACTCTGTCTCTATTGTATCTGAGCCATAAAATCTGTCTTCGTCAACGGTTATATTTACCCGTTCTTTTTCTCTAAATTTATCATTATTATTAACTCTGGTAAATATGGCATTGTTGCCTTTAACTTCATCTACTGTTATTGAGGCCGTTGCTCCTGTAACCGGATTTGAAAGGGTAATTATATCTTGTCCCCTCTGTAAAGTCCAGATGTCCGAGCCTTTTTTCCTGTATAATTCAGGATTATTTGTTTCAATAACTGCGCTTGAAACAGACCATGTCCCATATAATTCCTGCGGAAGTTCCTTGCTTTTTGTTACAGTTCCTGATAATACCCCGTTAACAGGAACCATTGAAGGTTCATCACCATTCAGAAATATAGGTTTATTCATATTAGCGGAAATTATTGACACAAATAAATATGATAATAATATAGACGACATTTTTTTATACCTGTTTCCTAAAAGCAGTCAGTATTTATCCCTTAATTTTAAAAGAATCAAATTCTCCGGTATATTGACCTTTCTGGACTTCAATATCGGTAACAAACGACATGGGAGGACCGGATTTGCACCATAGTAACATTTGTTCAACAATATTTTCATCACCCTCAAAGACAGCTTCTACCTTTCGATCGTAAGTGTTTTTAACCCAGCCTGCAATTCCAAGCTTTTGAGCCTGATCCAGAGTACTGTACCTGTATCCGACCCCTTGTACCCGACCGGATATATACACGTGCACCCTTATTTTATTCATTCTATTTCTCCTGTCTGTAAATCTGTATTTATTATAATATATGATTCTTATCTGGAATAAAGAAAAGAAAATATCGTATTTGCTATACCATCTCGAAGGAGATTCAAAATTTAAACTCGTTCCAGTATATCTTTGATTGCAGCTCTGTATGAAAAATAGTTTTTTCACGAATTAATTTAACAGATTTGTCTGGTTTACAAAAATTTTATCGGATATCATTAATTGAAAATATCTAAATATATAGTATAATAAAGGTTGAAAAAGATATTAAAGAATATAGATACAGAAATAGTGAGAAAAACAACAGAAAAATTGTTAAAAAGTCCAATTATATCAAAGCTGCCTTTACAGGAAAGATATAAAAGGCGAATCGCTTTTACATTGGCAGAAGTGTTGATAACACTGCTCATTATTGGAGTTGTTGCTTCATTAGTTGTTCCTGCACTTATTAATGAAACTAATAAGGTTGAATATGTTACAAAATTAAAGAAAGAATCCGCTGTTCTACAGCAGGCTTTTAAATTACTTGCTCTTGACGCAGGTGGGTCTATCTTGAATAACCCTAATTTTAATTGTTCTGGTTCCTTATGTGAAACAACTACATCCGCAAATGCAATGAATGATTTTGCAACTAAGCTTAACGTGATTAAAAACTGTGGTAATAGCCAGGGTTGCTTATACGCTTCTCCTCGAAAAAATCTTGGAGGAAGTATAGATATTTCAAATTTAGACTCTGAATGGAATGGTATTTATGGTAAAGCAATTTGGGTAGATGGCACTATGATGACGGTTAATATTTATAACTCAAATTGCACTAATAATACAAATTATGGCTCACCACTTATCAATAGTCCTTTATATCATTCTATATGTGGAGATATTGGCATTGATATCAATGGTGAATCTGGTCCAAACCAAAGAGGTAGAGATTATTTTAATTTTTGGATAACAAAAACAGGAATATATCCACGTGGAATATATAATGATGGGTTTAGCTGTGATATAAATAGTTCAAATGTTTTCACAAGTAGTGGCTGCACTGCAAAAGTTCTCTCTGAAGGGGCTATGAATTATTAATGATTGTTCTTCGTGTAATTCATATACCCGTTGCCATGAATATTCTGCAAACTTGTATTTTATATACCAATCCGGTATAGTTTTTTATCTGTTATTAATTTTAAGTTATAATTTCATTATGCTTAAAATATACTGAAACAAGTTATGAAAAGCTTCCAGTTCCGCATGCCACATCCGATTTTAAAATCGAAAATTCATTTTTGGAGTGGTATAACCGGGTACAAACCAGTCGTCCCTGAGCGGAGCGAATAAAAACTGATTTTTGAGATGGAATAAAGTAATGAACAAAAAAGTTTATATAGAAACTCTCGGCTGTCAGATGAACAAGTCTGATACGGAAAGAATACTTGGGATGCTTGAATATTCCGGTTATACAGAAACAGCAGAACCGGAAAAGGCAGATTTATTAATAATTAATACATGTAGCATCAGAGCTGCGTCAGAAGACAAGGTCTTTAGTCATCTGGGAGTATGGAGTAAATGGAAGAGATCGGGTCGCAATATAAAAATAGCCATTTGCGGCTGTGTTGCGCAGCAAAAGAAGGAACAGATATTTAAAAGGATGCCCTGTGTCGATCTTATTTTTGGCACACATAATATATATGAGCTTCCTGAACTGCTTAAAAGGCTCGATAGTGAAGGAAAAGTCTGTTCTGTATTGAATAAACCATATGAGAGTGATAAGGAATTTGAAATCAAAAGGCAGGAAGGAATCTCTGCATGGCTTCCAATCATAGAAGGCTGTGATTACTTCTGTACTTACTGTGTTGTTCCATATACAAGAGGTAGGCAAAGAAGCAGACTGCCGGAAGATATTATCAAAGAAGCAAAAGATATTGCAAAACAGGGATACAAAGAAATTATCCTCCTCGGACAAACTGTCGATTCTTATGGAAGGGACTTTAAAGACAGAAAATATACTCTCTCTGACCTTCTTAAAGAATTAAATAAAATCGACGGTATTTTAAGAATCAGATTTGTAACATCTCACCCTGCTGACATTACGGATGAACTTATAGAAACAGTAAAAGAACTTGATAAGGTATGCGAGTATTTTCATATTCCAATGCAGTCAGGAAGTACCGATGTTCTTGCAAAAATGAAAAGAAGATATACAAGAGAGCAATACATTGAACTTGTTAACAAAATTAAATCTCAAATACCTGATGTTGCAATAACAACAGATTTTATAGCAGGATTCCCCGGAGAAACAGATGAACAGTTTGAAGATACTTTAAGTATTATCGACTTAATAAACTTTGACCAGTGCAATACGGCCGCATATTCCGAGAGAAAACAAACACCTGCTGCTGTCTGGAAAAATCAGGTACCAAAAGAGATCAGAAAACAAAGACTAAACATATTGAATAACAGAGTAAAAGAATCTACCAAAAAGTCAAATGATAAGTATATCGGCAGAACTATGGAAGTTCTGGCTGAAAATTTTAACGAAAATAACGGTGAAATAATTCTGTATGGAAGAACAAGAAATAATAAAATTGTTCACTTTTCAGGTAGTAAAGAACTAATTTCTAAGTTAGTAAATGTGGAAATCAAAGAATCATCTTTGTGGTGTCTTAAAGGATATATTATTTATACCACTCCCAAGACAAATTTGGGATTTTAAAGTAAAATCGAAATGTGGTATGCGGATCGCCGAAATTTAAACACGTTCTAATACAAAACAAATAAATTGGATGTTCATGGAGGCTGTTTGAAAAATATGGCTATAAAACAAATTAAGCATTAAAGATTGTAATACTTCAACTTAATATTTAAACTTGTATTAAGACTATATTCAGGAATATCGACATGTTAAAAGTGAAATTAATTTTATTATTAATAACGGTTTGTATATTTATTTGTCCTTTACAGACTTTTTGTATGGAATCAGTGTCATCCGATTATGAAAGAATTGCGGATTTATTTTATAAGCAAAATGATTATACTCAGGCTAAAAATAATTATGAGAAATTAATCAGGACTAAATCAACTATTAATACTATTAATTCTAAAGTTTATCTGCATCTGGGCAGAAGCTATTATGCATTAGGGAATATTCACAAAGCAATACAATATTACAAAGACGGTTTGAGTCTTAAACCTGATGATAACGACCTTCATTGTGCTCTTGGTGCTGCTTTATTAACAATAAATCAAGCTTCTTCAGCAGATATGGAATTTAATAAAGTCGATTTATTAGCCATTGATGATCCTGAGACATACGCAGAGGTAGGACTGTATTATGCATTAAATCACTCATACGATAAAGCTGAGCAAAATTTTTTACGTGCAATTGCATTAGATAAGAATAACGGAAGTTATTTTACTGCAATTGGACTTATAAATTTAAATAAATATTCATATTGTGGCAATCCTATTATTTACTTTAGAAAAGCTGCAAATATTGATAAAAAGTTAAAAGTAAATTACCCCAATTTACTTTTAACTTATGGAAATCTGTATGGTTCAACAATTAACAGCATAAATCAGACTATTGAATCCCATAAAAGGGAATTTCTAAATAACCGTAATTATAATTGTCTGGGATATATTTATTTGAAAGCTAATTTATGGGACGAATCTATTGAATCCTTTAAAAAAATCAATAATGATTATTCTGCACAGGAAGGACTGGCATTTGCGCAAACTGGAAAGAATGAATTTTTATTTCTGCTTAATAATCCAACAGCCAAAAATAAAATTGCCAGCTTATATCTTCAGCGGGCACATATTTACAGGAATATAAACAAACTTGAACTGGCTGCTCAAAATAAAGAAAAGGCAATAAAATTAAACAATAATTTAACAAATTTAAATATAGACAAAAATTCAATAAATATAACTCAAAAAGAAGATATTACAACAAATGAAACTGAAATTATCAAGCCCAAAGAACCGGCTCCTGAAAATTTACTTAAACTGGTGAAATTACAAAGAGGAATAAAAGAAAATTATCGAAATAGAACCTTTACAATGCTGAGATTCTTATGGAATGATCCTGAGGGTAAAATACTGCTAAATATAATTATGAAGAATAAAATTCCAATTATTATCGTCAAGAATATTAATGAGACTCAAACAGAAATATCGTCTTCACAGATCGTTTTTAGGGGAATCTCTCCAAGAATACATACGTTTGATAAAAATGTAGAAATTCAAATTTCATCGTTTTATATAGACTTATTTTATTCTCGATCTTTTAATTATAAGGATGCCATTACTTCTTTCGAAGTATTTATACATGAGATTTGCCATGCAGTAGCTAGAATGGATGATGAAGGATTTGAAAATTCGCTGGAAGAAGAATTAACAGCTTCAATGATAGGTTACAATGTCGCCAGCAGAATATTGCTAAATAAAGAATTAACTCAGGAAGAAACAGGTGAATATAGTAAAAAAATCTTAATATCATTATTAACTGATAAACATAGATTTTTACCAGTTTTTGGAAGTTTTAACCAGTTTATATTGAAGTTGGGAATTAATCCCCCATATTTTTATATGTATTCAGATGTGCCCCAACTATATGCAGTAATAAGGTCAAGTACTGATAAAACAATACCGGCTCTGCCACAAAATATTATGTTTTAAACAGTTTTTAACTTTAACTTAAATTGCCAGATATCTTCTGATGATATAATTATATTGTTGCAAATACTTTTTAAGGATGCTTACAGATGTTTGATGATTCAAAACTTGAATACTCAGTTAAAACCTGTTCAACCAACGAACCGGAAGAACTTGAAATACTTTTAAATGAAATGTCGGATGAAGGCTGGGAGCTTTATACCTTGCATGAAGTGGATTCAGGAACAAAGGGTGTTCAATATAACTGCATTTTTAGCAGAGAAGTTGAGGATGAAGAAGATACAAATAACCCAGAAGTATTGGATATACTGGATTTTAAGTCAAAAATGGAGAAAATGATTCAGCCTTCTGATGAACCTTATGAAGAATGCAAGGAAATTCAGGCTAATATTAAGTTAAAGCAGGAAGAAATTACCAGAATTAAAGGATTACTGGATTCTCAATCGGGTAATACGGATTATAAAGTTCTTAATGAAGAAATATCAACAAAGCTAAAAGAATTAAATGAACTAAAGGGTGATCTTGCAGATATAATTGATCCTATACATATGTATGAAAGAATAACTCAGGACAAGTTAACTCTTACTATCAGTGAAGAACTTATGGATTTAATTCAGGATGAAAAGGGCGATGGCTTGATTTCAGAGACAGTTAAACTCAGACAGAATCTGGCTGACAGGTTTGGGTATATTTTGCCCGCTATAAGGTTTACAAATTCAGACGAACTTGAAGCAAATGAGTACAAAATAGATATAAGAGGACTAAAAGCTTTATCAGGTTTTGTTAATCCTGGCTACATCAGATATTATGAAGGACAGGCAAATATAAACAGAAAGCCAAAAACTGCCATAGAAGATATAGACCCTGTTACAGGGAAAAGAGTGTTCTGGATTGAAGAAGCTAAAACAAAAAGTTTTTGGGAAAACGGGCAGAGTTCTGCACAGGTAATTGTCAGCCATATAGAACATATAGTACGCAAATATGTCAATGAAATACTTGATTACAATGATATAAATAATTATATGGCAATTGTTGGAAGCCAGAACCTTTATTTGATTGAAAATTTAGTCCCTGATACACTTTCAGTAGGCGACATCAGACATATTTTTGCCGATCTTATAAAAGAAAAAGTATCTGTAAAGGACATTGTATATATCTTTGAAAGGTTGAACGACTGTACTCAGGAAACAGACGACAGATTTAAAGTTCTTGAACTCTTAAGAGTTTGTTTAAATAGGCAGATAAGCAGCAATCTGGCTGATTCAAACAACAATATTTACGGAATAGTAATAAATGACGGTTTTGCTGAATCTATAGAAAAACTGCTGGCTGAAGAAAATGAGAGTGCTTATTTCGATTTAGAAAACCAGAAAATCAAGAAATTAGTAAAAAAAGTTATTGATACGGTGAAAGAATCTGAATATGATATGGCAAATATTGCTCTTATTGCGCCTTCTTCCATACGTAAACAGCTCTTTAACCTGTTTGAACAGATTATACCTGACCTATCCGTTATTTCTCCACAGGAAATAGCCCAGGGCTTTAATCTTGAAGCTATAGAGACCATTAACTGACAGCAAGTTTATCCAGCAGATTTCTCGCATAAGCCCTTGCCCAGAGGTCTGAACCTATAATATCATCAAGATTTGGCGCATTAATTTTTGTGTGCGCCTGAAGACCTTTATCAACAATACTGCAAATTTCTGTTAATTTTATTTTACCTGCGAGAAAAGCATATACTGCTTCTTCATTCAGAGCATTAAGAGCAACAGGACATGTTCCGCCTTCTATTCCAGCATCATAAGCCAGTTTTAGACAAGGGAATCTTTCAAGATCAGGTTTTTCAAAATCAAGTTTTGCTGCTTCTGTCAGGCTTAAGCTTCCTGTTTCAAGGCCTTTATGCCTGTCAGGATAAGTCAGCGCATACTGGATAGGAATATGCATACTGGGAATTCCCATCTGTGCAATAATACTACCATCAACAAATTCTACTGCACTATGTACAATACTTTGCGGATGAATCACCACGTCAATATTTTTATAATCAGTGTCAAAAAGCCAGTGCGCTTCTATAACTTCCAGTCCCTTGTTCATTAACGTTGCGGAATCAACTGTGATCTTGTTCCCCATTGACCACTTAGGATGAGATAAGGTTTCCTGAACACTTGCATTTGCCATTTCAGAAAGGGCTTTTGTTCTGAAAGGGCCACCTGATCCGGTTATAATAAGTTTCTTTATCTGCCCTGTTTTTTTATTGTTTAAACACTGGTAAATTGCCGAATGTTCGCTGTCTACAGGCAAAATAGAAACACCATTTTTTTCTGCACGTGACATAACAATATTTCCGGCGGCAACCAGAGTTTCTTTATTTGCAAGAGCTATATTAATTTTGTTATCTATAGCCGCAAGTGTCGGAAAAAGTCCTGTAATTCCTGAAACTGCAATTAAAACAAGGTCGTTTTTCAGGCTTCCAGCAATTTGTGTTAATCCGTCCCTGCCACAGAGTATTTCTATATTCTGTATTTCTTTTTTAAGTTCAAGTGCAATCTTTTCATCCTTGACAGAAACGACTTCCGGTCTGTATTTTTTTATCTGCCTCTTTAAAACCTCAATATTAGTGCCCGCAGCAAGCCCGTATATTTTGAAAAGCCCGGGAAGGCTATCGACGACTTCAAGTGCCTGTGTGCCTATTGAACCTGTAGAACCTAATATTGAAATTTGCTTAAACATATTTGAATCTCATTTTAAGATAATGCACCGTACTATTTATGCTCTTATAGTAAAATAAATATAATTAAAATTCTATTGATGACCTTGGAGAAGTAAAATGATTATAAAAACTATGGTAATAGGACCGATTCAGGTAAATAATTACCTTGTTATTGACGAGAAAACGAGGGACGCTGCTTTAATTGATGCAGGTGGAGACTGGGAAAAAACTCTCAGGCTTGCAAAAAACAATAATGCAAATATTAAGTATGTTTTAAATACTCACGGACATTTTGACCATACAGCAGGCGATTTTGACATAAAGCAAAAAACAGGGGCAAAAGTTTTTGTTCATAAAGATGATATGTATTTTGTCGAAAACTTGAAATCTCATCTTGAACTCCATGACATGCCTACGTTTGAAACACCTCAGATAGACGAATATCTTGAAGACGGACAGATTATTAAAGTTGGAAATCTTGAATTTAAAGTAATTCATACTCCGGGGCACTCGGAAGGTGCAGTGTGCTTTTTGGTAGACAATGTCTTATTTTCGGGAGATACATTATTTGCAAATTCAGCAGGAAGAACAGATTTGCCCGGCGGGTCTTATGAAAAACTGAAAACTTCTGTGCATAAACTTTTTATCCTTGACGATTCGGTAAAAGTTTATCCCGGACATGGCCCGTCAACATCAATAGGTCACGAAAAGGAAAATAATCCGTTCTTTGGGAAAAAAGCAAGAAATTAAGCTATGAAAATAAAGATTTGCGGAATAACTCGACTGGAAGATGCTCTTCTTTCTTCAAAACTTGGAGCATGGGCTGTGGGTTTTATCTTTTACAAGGCTTCTTTAAGATATATCGAACCTCAAAAAGCTGCTGATATTATAAAAAATATTCCTGCACACGTTGAAAAAACAGGAGTTTTTGTTAATTCTTCAGTTGAAGAAATAACAAATGTTTGCGTAAAAACCCGAATAACAGGAATCCAGCTTCATGGAAATGAAACAGCAGAATTTTGTTCAGAATTATTAAAACTGAATATTCCTTTAATTAAGGCGATAAGAGTAAAAAATGAAGAAGATTTAAGTATTATCCCTGACTACAGGGGAATAGTTTCTGCAATTTTGCTTGATACTTATTCTAATAAAGAATATGGCGGTACAGGTGAAAGATTCAACTGGGATATTGCGTTAAAAGCTAAAGATTATGGTGTTCCGGTAATTCTTGCAGGCGGCTTAAACATTTCAAACATAAAAGATGCAGCAAAACTGGAAGTTTATGCACTTGATGTTTCCAGCGGAGTAGAAATATCCAGAGGAATAAAAGATTCCCAAAAACTAACCGAACTCTTTTTACTGGTCTGATTCCTGATTATTGTCAGACAGCTTTTTAAAGTCTGACGGTTTTATATTCTGGATAAATTGCCTGAATTCTTCGGCTTCCTGTTTATCTTTTGCCTGATCAGTCGAAACTGTTCCATCTGCTATAACTTTTGAGGTAACAAATATTGGAGATTTTGTTCTTAATGCAATAGCTATTGCATCAGAAGGTCTGGAATCAATAATATGTTCTTTTCCTTCCTTATTTTCCAAGAAAATATTTGCGTAATAAGTTTCAGAATTTACATCATTTATTTCAATTTTTGTCACTTCATAACCGAGAGTGTCTAAAATATTGCATATTAAATCATGCGTCATCGGTCTTGCCGCAGTTATATTTTCCATTTGCCTGATAATAGCGCTTGCTTCCGCTGACCCTATCCAGATAGGAAGCGCCCGCCTGTTTTCCTTATCATTTAAGACTACTATAGGAGAACCCGTACGAGTGTCCAGAGCGATTCCCATTACTTGCATTTCAATCATAAAAAAGATCCCTTTTTAAATTTACAATTTAGATCATCATTATTGTACCCCATTTAATATTAGAAAGAAATTTAATAGGATAATTTTCATTTTCAAAAAGTATTTCCTTTTGCAATTAAAACTTGAATTCAGGAGATTTATCTGTTGCACTTAAAACTTGAACGCAGGATTGCAGCTTTTGTAAATAAATGTAAAAAATTCAATAATTTTTTGCAATTTTGACGCGTATATATACTTTATATATATAAGAGATAATTTCCTATCCTTATTTCCTAACTTTACTTCCTAACCTTCCCTTCTTGAAAGATTTTGCCCCTTACAGGGGCTTTTTTTTTGCAAGTAAGAACAGCGGAAAAAATTCTTCGGCGACGCGAAAGCGGCGGCTAAGAATTTTTGTAGGCTGCTTCTTGTCTATCAAGATTTTACAAGTAATAAAAAATGCGTAAGTATTTTTTATTACGTCCTTAATTTATCAGGGTAATATTTTCGGGTGTAATGATATTGACTCAAAAAGCAGTATTTTTTGTTGATATGCTTATTTGATAAATGAAGTTTTTGAAATTATTTATAATTTCATTTACTGTTCTTGCTGCCATTTTAAAATCTCATTTACTATATTTAATTTCGTTTATTGATACTGATTTTAACCATTCAGGAATGTTATGACTATTCAGGTTTATTTCAGGTATACTGGTCTTTAGCCCGACTAATTTAAGTAAAAGCCCTATTATGCCTGCACTAGCCCAGGCTTGCGGAGAGCATGATTCAGCGTACTCTTGTATATAAGTATCGTTGTCTTCTCTTTGAAATCCTGCAAATAATTCAGGCAGTCTGTTATCTTCAAACATATTTGCTGCTTCAAATAAACTTTTAGCTATTATTGACATCGATTTTTCAGATAATCCTGTTGCAATTAGAGCAGTGTCATGTACCCATACAGAACCGTTATGATAACTTAAAGGGTCAAAAGCGCAGCAGTTGCTGCCTAGTGTTCTTATACCCCATCCTGAAAACATATATGGCGACATTATGGCTTCTTCAACAATAGATGTCTTTTCATCATTGATTATCCCCATTGCAAGGCAGTGGCCTATGTTTGATGTTGTATTTAATATTGGTTTATTGTCTTTATCAAGAGCCATAGAATAAAACTGTTCCTGATTCAGCCAAAAGTCCTTGTTAAATCTTTGTTTTAATTCTTTAGCTTCTTTTATGTAATTGTCTGCCTTGTTTTTATTACCAAGATTATTATATACTTCACTCATAAGTGTATAAGCTCTATAAACATATCCCTGAACTTCTGCAAGCGCAATGGGATATTCAGGATCAGACAGGTAACCTTTTGGATTAAGGACATGTTTAACGCTGTCTCCTGAATCCTTCCAGCCTTGATTCTGGATTTTAACTCTTGAATAAAATGAAGCAGCAAACCTTAAGTAACCATTAATCATATTTGCCTTTATCCATTCAAGGCAAGCTTCTGCATTGGGAAGCAATTTTTTTAAAAAATCACTGTCATTACTCCATTTGAAATATTCCGCATATAAAATTAACCATAGAGGAGTGGCATCAACCGAGCCATAATATGGGCTGTGCGGAATCATGCCGCTTTTAGCAAATTCTCCGACTCTAAGTTCGTGTAAAATTTTGCCTGGAGCTTCTTCCCGTTGGAAATAAAAACTTTTTAGGCCACTCAACGCAGCATTCTTTGAAGATTCACTCCAGTATGAATTTTTTATTTCTTCCAATTCGGATTTAAACCTGTCTTCAAATGATTTCCCCTGAAAAATTGCGAGAAGTTCAAGGGTATCCCGTGCAATGTCCTGATTTAATGGAAAAATATTCAAGGCGGTTATAATGCTGTCCCGGCCAAATAATGCGCTATATCTTGGCAGCCCTGCGTCTATATATCTGTATGTTTTGCTATTTAAGTTTATATAGCTGACCAGCATATTTAGGTCGTTAAGGCTTTTATCTATAGTTTTCTGAATATCAGGGATATCAGCTTCAATATTTATTTTCGCAAAATCTGTTTTCTTTGCGTGTTTAACCAGATTTAATGCTTCATCATAATTTGCCGGAGGTTCTGTTACCTGTTCTCCGTCTGCATATGGATAGTTGTTTAAAGTCGGCTGAATTTTTATATCTATGTGTTTTACGGTGTTAGGAGAAAAATCCAGCTTGTATATAAGCTGGCATGTATTTTCATTAATGCAGACAGGCAATAATACATTTCCATTTTCCTGAATTGTGACTTCAACACCATATACGTCTCCAGAATTAAACTTTTTATTTATACTTACACCTTTTTCACAACAGCAGGTTATGTAAGGTTTGTTATGATTTTCTTCAAGTAGTCCCCTTACTTCAAAAATATCTTTAATAAAGGAAGATAGCAGTATTTCAGCCTCAACTGCACGAGAAGATGAAATTTCAATTCTTTCAAACAAAGCTCCGTTAATTACTCTTTTTCTGACGGCAAATACACCATTGCCGAATTTAATTTCATCGTAAGAATAAAATCCATTATTTTCTGATAATGAAACTTCTGGAAGCAGGATTTGGTGATCATTGCCACTGATTTTAAGTTCGTACTGATTGACAAATTGCATATCTCCGGTAAATAAGCCCAGAGCTCTTGACTCTCCGCCTCCTTTATTTGCTTCAAGAGAGATAAAGCCGTCTTTTTGAGTATTAAGAAACAAATTGCCATATTTTATAATATGTGTTCCTTCACTACTTTTGCAGGAATTTAAAATACAGTTAACTTTGAATTTAAAGTTAAAATGAGGACGATTATAAATTACTTCATTAATATAGTTGTATTTATTCTGAATTTTGATTGCTTTTGAAAGGCTATTTTCTCCCTTTAAAAAGGTAGATACCCTGCTTAATATTTTTATAGCCTCTGGTTCAATAGTTCTTAGACTGTGAATACATTTAAACAAGTCAACAATACGGTAGTATGGCAGTGAACAAATCTCATTTACCACTTTGACAAGCAGCTCACCATCATCAATAGCATAAATTTGCTGAATACAATTGTATGTATCGTTATCAATATTTTTTAATACTTTATTTGTCTTTTTATGTCCTAACTTTTGAATAAAGATTCTGCTAATTTTATCAGAATCTTTATCATACGCATTTTTTATCAGATCAATTTCTTGTTTTTGCAACGATTGTGTAACTTTGATTTTACTATTATCCGGTATGGATAATGCTCCCCCATAATCTTTTTTCACGATCCCTCTTCCAGTCCCTGTTGTTACTAATTTAAACTATGTTGAAAAATAACAATTTTAAGCTTGAAAATATTTATAGTTATATTCTAATCATTTGTTAAATGTTTTTCTACAAGAATCCGAGACTTAACAAAAAAATAAAAAAGTTTTTAATCTGATAAAATAAATTTGATGGAGGTGTCGCATGATAAAGATAAATGAAGATAAATTAGTTCAACAATCAGTAATAGGAGAAGTATATTCGCCCGGGATGGGTAATGCATACAGAGTTACAGCCGAAGGTGATTTAAAAGTTTTTCCTGGAACGGGTGGCATAACTTATAACTTGAGAATTGGTTCAAATGCCTGTGGGTGGCAGGCTGATCATGTGGAACCCGGAGTTACCGTTAAAAATTCTAACGAAACTTTTAACGGAGCTTTAAATGTACTTTCCTGCATAGGCAATGAAGCAAAAATTGTAAGCGGGGACTGCAAGGGTAAAAAAGGATATGTAACAGGAAAACACGGTGGATGTGAACATGTGCTTGTTGACTTTGATCCTGAAATCATTGATGAGCTTGTAATTGGAGATAAAGTCCAGATAAAATCCTGCGGAGCAGGACTTGAGCTTGTTGATTACCCGGAAATAAGAGTTTTCAATATTTCTCCTGAAATCATCAAAAAAATAAATTTCATAGAAGAGAATGGCAAATTAAAAGTACCTGTTACTCATTTTATTCCTGCTAAAATAATGGGATCAGGACTTGGAAGAGACAGCGTAAATCGTGGCGATTACGATATTCAGCTTTTTGATGAGGCTGTTAAAAATGAATATAATCTTGGCAGTCTCAGGTTAGGTGATTTTGTTGCCATTATTGATGCAGATAACAGTTACGGCAGAATATACAGAACGGGTGCGGTTTCTATTGGTGTGGTAGTGCATAGCGACTGTGTAATAGCAGGACATGGCCCAGGCGTTACAACTGTACTTACATCAAAAAATGGTATAATTGAACCATATATAGATGAAAAGTCCAACCTGTATAATTATCTATACTGTTAGGGAGCTGATAAAAAATGGAATGTAATATAACTAAAAATAAAGCAAATTGTACCTGTACATATTCTTCTTGTTCAAGAAGAGGACACTGCTGTGAGTGCATAGTATATCACAGGTCGCATGGAGAACTTCCGGGATGCGTGTTCTCGCCGGAAGCAGAAAAGACTTATGATAGGTCAATTGCCAATTTTATAAAAACTCATAAAGGTTAATGTTAGATATATATGAAAATTTTTAAAAAATTATTTAGCTGGTTTGTGCTGGTATTAATTGTATTTGCTTTAAACATTTTTGCAGTACAGGCAAAAATTAATTTGCCTGCTCCTGTTGGTTATGTAAACGATTTTGCAGGAGTAATTTCGCCTGAAAATAAAGAAAAAATAAACTCCTTAATTCAGGAATTAAAATCCAAAACAGGTGCCGAAGTTGTTGTAGTTACTCTTAAATCTCTTGAAGGTTATCCCATAGAAGACGTTTCTCTTGAAATTGGCAGGAAATGGAAAATAGGAGAAAAAGATAAAAATAACGGACTTGTAATGCTTGTCATACCAAACGATAAAAGAATGAGGATAGAAGTAGGCTATGGGCTGGAAGGTTATTTAACAGATGCTCAGGCTGGACGAATCAGGTCTGACTATATGATCCCATATTTTAAACAGGGAGATTACAATAAAGGTATCTATAACGGGACTTTAGTCACTGTATTAACTATAGCAAAAGGATATGGTGTAAATATTGCAGGAAATTATGTCGTACAACAACCGGTTCAATCTCAGGGAAATTCTGATATATTCTTGTTGTTGTTTATAATTTTTATAATAATAATGTCAGGCAGGCGTGGATTTCTATTTCTGCCATTTTATGGCGGTAGCTTTAGTTCAGGTGGCGGCAGCTTTGGCGGGGGCGGTTTTGGTGGTTTTGGCGGAGGTGGTGGCTTCGGCGGTGGCGGAGCTTCAGGAGGTTGGTAATTATGGATAAAATAATTAATACTTTAATAGAAGATCTTAAAAATATTTTTAAAGAGAAACTTGCATCAGTTATTCTTTACGGTTCCTATGCTTCAGGCAACTATCATAAAGGAATTTCTGACATAAATCTAATAGTCATTCTGGATAAATTACAGGCACATGACTTAAAAATTGCCTATCCTGCAATAAAAAAATGGAAAAAATCAAACAGTCCTGTCCCTTTGTTTATGGATAAGGATGAATGGTATACATCCTGTGATGTTTATGCAATAGAATATTCTGATATTAAAGAAAGGCATAAAATCCTGTATGGAGAAGACCTGATATCAGGTCTTACAGTTGATAAAAAGCATTTAAGACTGCAATGCGAGTCAGAAATCAAAAACCTTTTAGTCAGATTAAGACAGGCTTATCTTGCAAATAGCGACAATACAAAGGCGCTGGATAATATAATCAAGAAGAGTTCAACCAGCTTTGTTGCTATTTTCAGAGCTGTTTTAAGGCTGCTTGACGAAAAAATACCACTTTCTCACAGAGAAGTTGTAGAATTAAGTTCTTCTAAAATTAGTATTGATAAAGACGTATTTATAGAAATACTCAATTTTAGGGAAAATAATAAAAATATTCAAAAAGACAGGATTGATAATATAATTAAAAAGCTTATAGATTCACTTTATCAGGCTTTAATTTTTGTAGATAAAGCAAACTAACTCAATAATTATACATAAATATAAATTTGGAGGATAAAATATGAATAAATTATGGATTATTTTTGGAGTTATAGCTCTGTCCGTTATAATTTCAATAGGTAGTTTTGTTGGAACGTACAACAAATTACAGTTAATGGACGAAACAGTAAACTCAAACTGGGCACAGGTTGAAAACCAGCTTCAAAGAAGAGGTGACCTTATTCCAAATCTTGTAAATACCGTAAAAGGTTATGCTGCCCATGAAAAGCAGGTATTTACTTCAATAGCAGAAGCAAGGTCAAAACTGTCTGGTGCTGTTGCAAAAGGTAATATGAAAGGCATTAATCAGGCAAATTCGGAATTTACCGGTGCTCTCTCAAGATTGCTTGCAATATCGGAAAATTATCCGCAGTTAAAGGCAGATAAATCATTCTTGGCTCTTCAGGATGAACTTGCTGGTACAGAAAACCGTCTTGCTGTCGCAAGAATGGATTACAATGAATCTGTAAAGACCTTAGACGGAATAATAAGAACCTTCCCGACAAATTTTGTAGCCAGCATGTCAGGAATTAAGGAAAGAGAATATTTTAAAGTGGAAGAATCAAAAAAAGAAGTTCCACAGGTGAAATTTTAAAAAAAGAATGCACAATTTGTACCATTATAGTAAACGAACTCAATAATTGTACATAAAATATCGATGTGCAATAAAATTCTAAGCCTGATTAAAATTGATTTTAATCAGGCTTAGAATTTAATAATTTAATTGTTAATCACTATTGACAACCAGATTTAACTTTTGCTGAACGGGCTCAGCTTCAAATAAATCTCCAACTGTACAACCTATTGATTCGCATAATCTGTCCATATTGTCGTAGGACGGTTGTGTTCTGCCGTTTGCCCATGAATAAACCGTTTGCTGGGGAAGACCCAATTCTTTAGCCAGTCTGTAAAGACTCCAGCCTTTAATCTTCCTTGCCACTTCTTTAATCCGAATCTTCAGTGTCGTCACCTACTCTCGAAAAGTTTTTACTTCAATAAATGCCTATAATTAAGTTTACTCAAACATTTGTTGCTTCATGTCTGTGTGTAATGAACATATATCTAAGTAAACATTTATGTATACCATTATACACATATTGCAATTTTTTGATACGTATACGAAATATTTTCATACTTTTAGAGGAAAATCAATTTTGTATTGTTTTTATACTTTTAAGGAATAAATGCTTTTAGAAAGAAATTTATATAAATATGTATTTTAAAGTAAAAACCTGATACTCCTTTAATTGTAGTAGGAGCTTTTTAAAAAGCTCCTACTACCCAAGGAGATCCAAAATTTAAATTCGTTCTATTATAAATTCAGTCAGAACAAAAAATAGACTTTAACCCAAAAATAAGTATACTTTTAAATGACATAAACATTCTATTAGAAGCTTCATGTAAAGCAAGTGAAGGATTGTTTTCATAAGCTTATAGAATTAAAATAATAAAAGCATAGTGGAAGTGAAAGAATTTAAAAACAGATGTATTATGCATCCGGTTTGAATTCCGGATATCATTTCAGTACAAATTATAATTAAAATTCGAGGTAAGGCTCATGCAAAAATTGATTATTTCGATTTTATGTATATTTATTATAACCGGAAGCGCAAGTGCAAAAGGAATTTCAAAATTTAAACTCGGCGTTCAGCAGTACAAATCAGGAAATTATATTGGCTGTTCAGAAACAATGAAGGATGTAGTAAATGCCGATCCGGGTAATGCTGTAGCACATTACTATCTGGCAATTTCATATGTTCAAATAGGTAATAAAAATGAGGCAATCAAAGAATACAACAATGTAATTTCATTAAATCCAAAATCAGGATTAATTAATTATGCAAAACAGGGCCTAAATTATTTGGGAGCTCCTGCTCCGGCAACACCAGAAGCTAAATCTCAGCCGCAAATAACCAATATACCAAAAGAAACCGTTGACTTTATGACAGATAAAGTCAAAGATACTATGAGGGAAAAAAATTTAAATAAAGTAATTAACGATGCTAACAGTAACAGCGGTCAGGTAGATTCTGGAACTCTCAAAAGACTTGATAATTTCTCAAATAAAAAATCAGAAAACAAAACCCCAACAAAAGAACAGGTTGCACAAGCTATGCAGGTACTTTCTGAAGCTGGAATGTCTCAATCATACAATCCGGAAGCAATGGAAATGAATATGCTTATGAATTCGCTTGGCGGACAAAATACGAATGGATACGGCTATGGATATAATCCTATGGCTAACATGCTGCCAATGATGATGATGGCACAACAGGGCGGCAATCAAAAAATTGATCCACAGCTTATGGAAACCATGATGACAACAATGATGATGCCTGGAATGATGCAAATGTCCGGCAGTAATAATGATAATTACTAATAGTGTCTTATGTGAAATATAATTTCTGGTTAAAGACTACTGCATAAGAAAGCAACATTTTTTGTAATTTATTGTCAAGGCATCAGTGCAAGCATAAACCGAAACGCCTTGCACGACAAGACGTTGGAAGTTTCAGCCAAACTTGTTCTTAATATTGTTGAAAAATATTCATTTTATAACTTATACTGATTACAGCAATATACAAAAATCAGAGTGGAAAAATATGAAATCAGAATCATTGGCTGAAAATCTGCATGTAATAAATCATCCTGTAATTTTGCATAATTTAACTATATTAAGAGACAAAAATACCCCTTCAGAACTTTTTAGAAATGCGGCCGGAAGGATTGCACAGGTACTTTTAATTAAGGCAACGGATAATATTCCGCTGGAAACAGTTAGTATTGAAACTCCTCTGGTTGAGACTCTATCAAGCATTATAGACAGCAAAACAGAAATTATTATTGCCCCTATTTTAAGGGCTGGACTTGCTTTATCCGGTATGGCAAGCGATTTGATTCCAACTGCAAGAATTCACCATATTGGACTGTATAGGGATGAGACAACCTTAAAGCCGGTATCTTACTACAATAATTTACCGGTCAAATTAAACAATCCATACAGCACTTATGTTTACTTACTCGATCCTATGCTTGCAACCGGTGGTTCTGCTGTTGCTGCAATCAGATTATTTACTGACCTGAATATACCTCAGAATAATATCAGGTTTATTAGCCTTATAAGTGCACCTGAAGGCATTGATAGACTTCATTCTGTTTTTCCAGATGTAAAAATTGTTACTGCCTGCGTTGATAAAGCATTAAATGATGTCGGCTATATTTTGCCAGGGTTAGGAGATGCTGGAGACAGAACATTTAATACTGTTTATTAGCAAGATCACAATCTTTATAATTGTTTATATCTCTCTTTCATGGGCAAATTACCCATACTGTCCTGCTTTTTAAAAATCTTTTATAAATTTTTAGTAGTATAAAAAATAAAAATATTATAAAATAAATTTTAGCTATATGCGAAATCAATAATTGTATTTATTGAATTAACTTAATTTTGCAAAATTTTATTTTTTACAAGCAAAAAACAAAATTAATATATAGGCTAAGAGGGATTATTAATGCGTATATCTGCTGTAGTTCATACATACAATTCAGAAAAACACCTTGAAGAATGTCTTCGATCTTTAATATCTCTTGATGAGATAGTTGTATGCGATATGTATAGTACAGATAAAACTATACAAATAGCCAAAAAGTACGGATGTAAAATTATTTATCATGAAAATGTAGGATTTGCCGATCCTGCCAGAAATTTTGCCTTGAGTCATGCAACAGGTGACTGGATTTTGGTAGTTGATTCTGATGAAATTATTACGCAGGAGTTAATTAGCTTTTTAAGAGAGTATATTAAAGACCCAAATTGTGCTGAAAACGTTTTTATTCCGAGAAAAAATTACGTATTTGGCAAGTTTATGCGATCAGTTTATCCTAATCGTATATTAAGATTTTTTAAAAAAGAGCATGTTAAGTATAGCAGCCGTGTACATTGCACGCCTGACGAAATAAAGGGAAGAGAATACTTTATAGATCCAAAAATGGAAAAACTTGCCATTATTCATTATAACTATGATTCGGTTGAACAATTTACTGAGAGATCCAACAGATATACAACTCTGGAACTGGAAAAATATATTGAAAGAGGGATAAAATTCTCTTTGCCTTATATGCTTTTAAGGGCGGAAGGTGAATTTATAAAAAGGTATATACTTAAAAAAGGTTACAAGGATGGTTTGCACGGTTTTATTTATGCATTGTTACTTGCTATTTATGAATTACTCTGCTACATAAAGCTCTGGGAATATGAGAAAAATCAGGCTTTGTGCAGCTCCCACAAGCGGTTAAATAACATCTCATATGTACTACCTGAATGTGATAATAAGATTGGAGAAAATCCTAAAAGACTATTATCGACTGGCAGTTGTTATTCAGAGTATAAAACAAGTATAAAAGACTTGGAATCAATATAGTTTCAACCATTATAAATATGGTAAACTTTGGTATTGAGTAAATTAAAAAGTCTCCAAAAATTCATAAAAATCAGGACTTTTTAACGGCAAGAATATTTCTTATGCAAAAGTTTCTTTGCTTTTCTTGTCTAATATTAGAGGTCTGCATAATGAGTGAAAATTTGTTTTTTCTTGTTATACAGAGGAAGACCATTGAAAAGGTGAAAAAGCATTTTTTTATTAATCATCATGACAATGAAATGATGGTTAATTATATTAATTTTTGAGAAAAATCAATCTATATATGATATACTTTACAAAGAAAATACAATTTTAAAATACAATATGCGGTAAGCGGTATTCAGAAAGCGTGGGAGAATTTGAGATTATGGAGATTCAAAAAAATTTAGATCCTGCAAACTTTTATCTTCTATTTGCCATAGCCAGTGCTGTTTTAGTAATTGTCTATGGTTTTATAGTAAGGGCAAAGATTTTAAAACTTGATGCAGGAACTGAAAGAATGAAAGAAATAGCATCCTTTATTGAAGAAGGTGCTAAAGCTTACATGAAAAGACAGTATAAAACTATCGCAGTAGTAGCTTTAGTTTTATTTACCATTTTATTAATTGTCTTTGGATTGCAAAAAGATTGGAAATTCGGTACTTTAGTTGCTGTTGGCTATCTTATAGGTGCAAGTTTTAGTGCACTGGCAGGTTTTATTGGAATGTTTATTTCTGTTAAAGCAAATGTAAGAACTGCCCAGGCTGCTAAGGGAGGTCTTGCAAAAGCTTTAGATGTTGCGTTTAATGGCGGCTCCGTTACAGGCCTGCTTGTTGTAAGTTTGGGACTGCTTGCAGTTGCCGGTTATTATGCAATATCAAGACATTTCTATCCGGTTACCGAAGCTGTAAAACCTCTTGTAGGTTTGGCTTTTGGTTCCAGTTTAATAAGTGTTTTTGCAAGGCTTGGCGGTGGTATATTTACAAAGGCTGCTGATGTCGGTGCTGATTTAGTTGGTAAGGTTGAAGCAGGTATTCCTGAAGATGATCCGAGAAACCCAGCTGTTATAGCTGATAACGTAGGCGATAACGTAGGCGATTGTGCAGGTATGGCTGCTGACCTATTTGAAACATATGCTGTTACCGCTGTTGCTGCAATGCTGCTAGGTGCTCTTCTTTTCAGGTCAGAAATAGCAGTTATATATCCGCTGGCTTTAGCAGGTATTTCTGCTTTAGCTTCCGTTCTGGGAACTTTCTTTGTCAAACTCGGCAAAGATAATAAAATTATGAAAGCTTTATATTATGGATTAATCTCAAGTGCAGTTATTTCACTTATAGGATTTTTCCTGGTTACAATTAAAATATTCCCTGATGGTTTAAGCGGAATTGCACCTGTAACATTGTGGATCGCTTCATCAGTAGGTATTATTGTTACAGCGCTTCTTGTGTGGGTAACGGAATATTATACATCCACAGCATATAGCCCTGTACAAAATATTGCCAATGCTTCAGTTACAGGTCATGCAACAAATCTTATCGCTGGCCTTGCATTAGGAATGAAAGCAACAGCTATTCCTGTTATTATAATAGCTTTAGGCATACTGGTTTCTTATTCACTGGCAAATTTATACGGTGTAGCTCTTGCTGCAATGGCCATGCTGTCAATGGCAGGTATTGTTGTTGCGCTGGATGCATATGGACCAATAACAGATAATGCCGGTGGTATTGCTGAAATGGCTGAAATGGGAGAAGATGTAAGAAATGTTACCGATCCTTTAGATGCTGTAGGCAATACAACAAAAGCTGTTACAAAAGGTTATGCAATCGGTTCAGCCGGATTAGCCGCAATTGTATTATTCTCATCATATATTCAGGATCTTAAAGATGCTGCTCTTGCTGTAAGCAGCCCATTATCAAATGTTGCTGAAAAAATTACAGTCGCATTTTCACTTTCTGATCCTTACATAATAGTCGGTTTGTTTATAGGCGGTTTAATACCTTACCTGTTCGCTTCCTATGCGTTGGAAGCAGTTGGAAAAACCGGTGGTAAAGTTGTTGAAGAAGTGAGAAGACAATTCAGAGAAAAACCTGGAATTATGGACGGAACAGACAAGCCGGATTATGCTACAACTGTTGATATTGTAACAAAAGCTGCAATTCAGCAGATGATGATACCAGCTCTCCTCCCTGTATTAATTCCTGTTTTTCTGCTGATTATCGGCAAATTTATCCCTGTTGAACTTGCCGGAGCAAAAATGATCGGTGGTGTTCTTGTAGGAAGCATCGTTACCGGATTATTCGTTGCTGTTTCAATGACAACCGGTGGTGGAGCATGGGATAATGCCAAGAAATACATTGAAGATGGAAATCTTGGCGGCAAAGGTTCATTTGCTCATCAGGCAGCTGTAACAGGTGATACTGTTGGTGATCCATACAAGGATACAGCCGGACCTGCCATCAATCCGATGATCAAAATACTAAACATAATTGCACTTTTACTTGTAGCATTTTTAGTTTAGTTAAACAAATAACCAAATACAAAAGAGTCGGGAATAATTTTTCGGCTCTTTTTTGTACTATAATATTCTGTAGATGGGCATACTTGCCCATCAGTTCATTAAATGACATATTAATAAATTTATAGGACAAAAATATGATAAAAGAAAAAATTTTTGAGAGTGTAATAAATGCTATAAACAATGCTGCACAGGCTGGTAAGCTTGGAGAATTAAAAACCGAATTAACCTCTGAGATAAAAGCACATCTTTGCATAGAAAAAACCAGAAATCCTGAGTTTGGCGATTATGCAATAAATATTTCGCCGCTTGCAAGAAATGCAAAAATGGCTCCTCCTAAAATAGCAGAAGCTGTTGCAGGTTTTATTCAGTTGGATAATATTGAAATTACGCAAATAGGTGGATTTATTAATTTTCAGATTGGCCAGAATGAATTAAACAGCACTGTTAAATCAGTAATAAACCTTAATAAAGATTTCGGCAGAAACAATACAGGTAATAAGGAAAAAGTTCTTCTTGAATATGTTTCTGCAAATCCAACAGGTCCTCTGCACATAGGGCATGGCAGATGGGCAGCAGTTGGCAGCTCTCTTGCCAATTTAATGAATTTTTCCGGATACGATGTTGATCAGGAATTTTACATTAATGATGCTGGAAACCAGATGAATAATTTAGCTCATTCTTTATTAATAAGGATTTTAAAAGAATTAGGTGGAAATCAAGAAATACCAACTGATGAGATAGGAGCAAAAAAACATTATCCTGGTGAGTATTTGATAGATTTAGCTCAAAGTTTCATAAAAAAGTATCCTAAAGAAGCACAAGATTTGTATAATAGGTTTTCTGATGTTAAATACGATACAGAATATGGAAGATATGCATTTGCATGGTCAGCTAACGAGAGAGATAAATTAATAAATTATGCAAAAGCAATGATGCTGCAGGAACAAAAAGAATTGCTCAGTAAATTCAAAGTAAATTTTGACACTTGGTACAGCGAAACAACTTTATACAGGGAAGGAAAAGTTGAAGTAGCTCTTGATAGACTTAAAGCACAGAATGAACTGTACGAAAAGGAAGATGCAGTCTGGTTTAAATCTACAAAATACGGAGATGATCAGGATAGAGTTATTAAAAAATCGGATGGATCTTTTACTTATATGACAGCAGATGTTGCATATCATTATGACAAACTGCAAAGAGGCTATCAAAGGTTGATAAATATCTGGGGCGCAGACCATCATGGCTATGTTGCCAGAATGAAAGCTTCAATAGAAGCTTTAGGGTATGATCCAAATTCTCTTGAAGTATTATTAGGCCAGCTTGTTAATTTAATTATAGGCGGCGAACAGATGAGAATGGGCAAAAGGAAAAAGATGCTCACGCTTGCTGATCTTATAGATGAGGTTGGCGTTGATGCGACACGTTTCTGGATGATTATGAGAAGTATAGACACAACCCTTGATTTCGATGTCGATCTTGCAAAGTCATGTTCTGACGAAAATCCTGTATATTATGTCCAATACGCTCATGCCAGAGCTTCCAGTATACTCAGGATGGCTGTTAATGAAAGATTTGATCAGGATACAGGCAATACCTTATCTTCATTTATAACTCAGGATGAACTTGACAGTATAATCAGACCTGATTTTGACAGTTCCATACTGGAATCTTTATGGAACACTCAGGATGAAAAAGAACTGGCTTCAACAAAAGCTCTTATTATCAAGCTTGAATCATTTAAAGAGGTTGTTATCAACAGTGCAAAATATAGAGCGCCATACCAGATAGCAAGATATGCACAGGAATTAGCCGGAGATTTTCACTATTTTTATACTTTCTCAAGAGTATTAAATATCGAGGATTCGCTAATGAAAGCAAGACTGGCTCTGGTATTTGCAACGAAACAGGTACTTGCTAATGCTTTAAACATCCTCGGCGTTTCTGCACCTGAATCTATGTAATCCTGTTTATACCTCGTTTTTAACAATTTCGAATTTTAAATCATTGTATTTTGGTATTGTAGAACAGGCATTAAGGACGTAATAAAAAATACTTACGCATTTTTTATTACTAGTGAAATCTTGATAGACAGGAAGCAGTCTACAAAAATTCTTAGCCGCCGCCTTCGCGTCGCCGAAGAATTTTTTCCGCTGTCCTTAATAAAAAGTTGTCCGGTAAATTAACTATCTTATAATACGGATAAATATGCTATTATAAGAGTAGTAGTGTAAGAATAGTTTGGAGAAAGATATGCATCAAACACCTATTTGCCCCCTTATTAGCGCAGGGCAGGAAGTAAGTCAAATTTGTGCAGAAGAAGCTTGCGCCTGGTATATGAAAGGCTATAAAACCTGTGCCATCTATATTTTAGCACATAATGCAGCTCTTGATATTAAGAAAAAACAGCAGTCATCATAAGTATACTAAAATTTTAAGCAACCAGCTAAATCAGATATTTTTGTAATAATTTGGGAACACAGCAGATAATTTTCTAATTTACTTGCCTCTTCTAGCTCTAAACATAAACTGCTTAATTCGTTCAAGCGGACATTTGCACTGGCTCCTTTTAACGTATGAGCCTCTTTTCTTAACTTTTCAAAATCAGAATTATTAAATGCTTCATTAATCTGATCAAGCATTTCAGGCAACTGGTTTATTAAATCTTCCAGTATTTCTCTTGCTGTTTGTTCATCAAAATCCAGTTTTTCCATTATTTCTTTTACAGCGTTATCTATATAAGTATCCTTATCAATGTTGTTATAACAACACGTAATTTCAGATTTTTCAGGCAGATGCATGCTTATAACTTCAAGTAACTTTTTTACATTTACAGGCTTGTTTATATATCCGTCCATTCCCATATTTATACACTTATCAGCATCACCTCTAAATGCGTGAGCAGTAATTGCAATGATAGGAATATGCTTGTTTGTATTGACTTCCAGCTCTCTTATCTTTTTTGTTGCTTCATATCCATCCATTATCGGCATCTGGCAATCCATCAGAATAATGTCGTAAGAATTAGCTTTATATGCATTAACAGCTTCCAATCCGTTTTCAGCTATTTCACTTGTAAAACCCTGCTTATCCAAAATTTTTCGGATTAATTTTTGATTTAAATTATTATCTTCAACAATCAAAATTTTTACATTATTACTAAAATTATTACCTTTAACAGGCGTACGTGTTTTAACTATGTGATTATTATTTTGAATTGAAGCCTTTTCTTTTGCTAAGGCTTGAGTAACACTTTCTAAAAAATTATTTCTTTTTATCGGTTTGGTTGTATATTTTATTAAATCATTTTCGTTAAGCTCTATAGTCTCATTTTTCTGGGTCATAGAGATTAAAAGTAATAATGGAATACCTTTCAACTCTGCATTACTTCTCATTATTAAAGTATAAGCAATTTCATTTATGTTATTTATTTTAGAATCAAGGATAATCAGATCTATATCTTGTCTGCTACTGATTATCGAGCTTATTTCATCAACAGAAGCGTTAATAACAGTACATCCTGCATCTGCAAGATAATAATTTATAACCTTTATATTTGTTGAGTTATCGTCTATAACAAGGACTTTAACCCCATCAAAGGACTTTTCTTCTTTTTCAGTTGCTATTGACTCTGACTTTTCAAGTTCCAGCGTGAAAGAAAAAGTTGACCCTTTGTTTATCTCGCTTTGTACCTTAATATGTCCGTTCATAAGTTCAATTATTCTTTTTGAGATGGTCAATCCAAGTCCGGTTCCTCCAAATTCTCTTGTTGTAGATGAGTCTGCCTGTGTAAATGATTCAAAAATCTTGTCTTTATGTTCATCTAAAATGCCTATTCCGGTATCAGCAATATCAAAACCAATAACGACAGTATTCCCTGATTCTGAAACAAGTTTAACAGTTATATTAATTTCACCTTTGTTGGTGAATTTTGCAGAATTACTTACCAGATTATTTAACACTTGCTTTATTTTGCCCGAATCACCACAAAGTTTTTCCGGAACATTAGAGCACATTAGTATATTGATTTCTACATCTTTCTGTTCAATATTTGAAGAAGCTAATGTCGCTACGTCTTCAACTATAGTCCGCAAATTAAAATCAATGTTTTCAAGAGTCATTTTGCCTGCTTCAATTTTAGAAAAATCGAGAATGCCGTTTATAATTGATAATAGCGATTCGGAGGATTTACTGGCTTCTTCCAGAAAATCTCTCTGCTCATCGTTAATGTCTGTTTCCTGTAAAAGTTGAATAAATCCCATTAATCCATTCATCGGCGTTCTTATTTCATGGCTCATATTGGCTAGAAATTCAGTCTTAGCCTTATTGGCTGCTTCTGCCTGTTCTTTTGCAAGTATTATCTTATATTCTGCTTTTTTATTTTCTTCAATATCAAAGACAGCCCCTATATAGCCGGCAAATTCCCCATCCAACTCATAATATGGCCTGCCATTTTCAAAAACCCAGCGATATGATCCGTCATTATATCTTAATCTGTATTCCATCCTGTAAGGAAGTCTAAGTTTAAATGAATTTATATATGTACTAATACATCGTTCACGGTCTGCCGGGTATATTTCTTCCTTCCAGCCATTACCCATCTCCTGTTCAATGCTGCGTCCTGTAAATTGAAGCCAACTTTCATTAAAATAATTAATTTTTCTGTCTACTCCGGCACGCCAGATTAAAGCCGGAAATTTTTCAAAGAGTGTAAGGTAAAAATCTTTTGACTGTGTTAATTTTTCCTGTAATTTTCTACGCTCTGTTATATCTCTTGAAACTCCAAGTACTCCGTATAGATTACCTTCGTCATCATATAGAGGCGCTTTTAAAGTTTCAAGAAGAATCCTCCGCCCATCAGGATGCTTTATCCATTCCTCATTAATATGTGGCTTTTTCTGTTCCAGCATGATGCGATCATTTTCTATATATGCGTCTGCAATTTCTTTTGGGAAAAAGTCATAATCAGTCTTACCTATAATTTCCTCAATAGATTTACCCGTATATTCACTAAATGTATGGTTGCATGTTATATAAATACCATTTTTATCTTTTAAAAAGATAAAATCTGGCATCGAATTAAATAAACCTGTAATTATGGATGTTTTTTCTTTAACTTGCTTTTCAATCTGCTCATACAAGTCTCTCATAAAGTTTTCAGCTTTTTTTCGTTCAGTTACATCCTGAACAATAGCAATATAGACATCTCGTTTATTAAAATTTCCAAGTTGCAAGCTCATTTCAACCTGGTATAAACTATTATTTTTTCTTTTAAAGGTATATTCGGTAAACAATCTATCTGTTTTATCTTCTAATAATGGTTCTACAATCTTTGAAAGTTCGTTCGGATCGAAATACGTAGCTATACTATAAGGAGTAAGATGTTGTAATTCTTCTAATGTATATCCTGAATTTTTTAAAGCTGCCTTGTTTGCATAGAGAAATCTTAAATTTTCTCTGTCAACAATATAAACTTCATTCCATGTATTTTCTGTAATTTCCCCTAGTGTTTGCTGGATACTTTCACTAAGTTTTCGTTCTGTTATATCATTAGCCATAGCAACTATTAAAGACGAATCTTCCAGTTCAAAGAGATGAATAGTCACTTCTACAGGATAAATGGCACCATCTTTTCTTTTATGTGTACACTCAAATAAAAATTTCTTACTGACTTTTTCATTAAGATTCTGAATAATTTGGGTTTTATATTCATTATCAGTACCGGTTGTCCAGTCAGTAAGTGTCATTTCCTGAAATTCTTCAAGTGTATATCCCATGTTATTTATTGCTCTTGTGTTCACATATACAGGCTTTTTAGTATTGTTATCAATTATATATACTTCACTCCAGGTATTATCCAGAATCTTAGCCAGTAATTTTGTTTGCCTTTCGTTATTTTTTAAATTTGATAAATCCGTAGCCAGAGAAAGAATAACCTGTTTATTATTAAAAGCCGTAATTTCTACCTGTACTTCAACAGGATATGTAGTTCCGTCCTTTCTCTTATAACATGTTTCAAAAGTAAAAAAATCCTGTTTGTTAGAAAGCAGCAATTCTCTTATTTTTCTACATTCAGACCTCTTATTCCCCGTACACGCAACATTAATATCAAAATGCGATAAAACTTTTATTTCGTCTGCTTTATATCCCAGATTATTTAGTGCGCTTTTGTTTGCGTATAAAATTTTACAAGAATCACAATCATGAATAAGAACTTCATCCAGAGAATTTTCCAGAATATTTCCCAAATTTTGCTCAATTTCCCTAATAGGCTGTTCGATAAATTTTATTAATCTAGCTGAAAACAATGCAGATAAAATGATTATAATAATTAATGCGCCTAAAGCATCACTTATTACACCAATAAAGTCCTTTTCAACAATAGAATTTGGAATTATCATTAAAAAAATATAATTATTGGGCATTTGAGTTATAATTGCAGTTTTATTTTCATTTTTTACACTGTAATTAAAATACAAAATTCTCTGTCCAGAATTTAAATTTTTAATTCTTGGAATAATAAATTTTGCAATATCGTCTGGTATATTGCTATATGATTTAATATTATCGGAGTTTTTCCTTGTTGAGATTATGGTCTTTAAATTTTGACTTAATAAAAAAATGCTGGAATTACTATATGTATTTTGAATTTCTTCAATTAAATTTTCGACCATTTCAAGAGAAACATCTATACCAACTATTCCTATTAATTTGCCATCCTTGTATACAGGTCTGGAATAGGTTACCATTGGTACTTTAAGATCATAATCTACATATATATTGCTCCAAACTCCTTTTTTTGCAACTATAGGATCAAAATACCATTTATCATTCTCTTGAGTATATTTTCTGCCTGGAGTAACATATACTTTTTCAAATTTATTAATCTTCCTGTTTAAAACATACCAGGAAAAGTAAGAGACATCACCGCCTGTAAAATCAATATTACATTGAATCCATGCCCCGATTGCTCCCGGAGTATTTTCAGCGGCTGATTTAACAAAACAGTCTGCGATATTCAGATACTCTCTGAGATATTTTTTATCTTTTGATCGTTTAATATCAAAGGATTTGTTAAATATTGATGCTATTAATCCTGTATTTTCGCCAACTGATTCAAATAATTCTTCCAATTCAGAATCAGATGCCTGTTTTTTAATTGTTGAAATCAAATTTGTTGTGGAACTTTTTAAAATAATATCTCGGGTTTCAAAAATAAAAGAAATTACTAAAAATAAGAATAATACTACGGAAAATAAAACTGTAGCAAGAATAATCCTTGATTTAAAAAATTTTTTACCCATTATAATTCCAAAACTATTTATTCTTTAACAAGTTAATCAAAGTTGTTGGAATCCTTTTAAGAGATTCAACTTTCATTGCAGCGCCTAATTGTATAGCTTCTTTAGGCATGCCAAAGACTATGCAACTGCTTTCATCCTGGGCAATAGTATAAGCGCCTGCTTTTTTCATTTCAAGTAGACCATTTGCACCATCCCTGCCCATTCCTGTCAAAATAACACCGATAGCATTACTTCCCGCATACTTTGCAACCGAAATAAATAATGTTTCAACGGATGGTCTTTGGTGAAAAACAAGAGGACCGTCCTGAATTTCAACATAATATTGAGCGCCACTTCTCCTTAAAACCATATGCTTGTTGCCTGGAGCAATTAAAACATTACCCGGACTTACCAGATCATGATCCTCTGCTTCTTTTACGGAAAGTTCACACATATCATTTAATCTATCAGCAAAGGATTTTGTAAAATGCTGTGGCATATGCTGAACAATAACTATTGGCGGCATGTCCCCGGGCAGAGTAGTTAAAACTTCTCTTAAAGCTTCTGTCCCCCCGGTAGAAGCACCTATTGCGATTATTTTATTTGTGGTTTTAATTAATGCATTTGAATTATATTTTATTTCAGGTTTAGTATAAGAAAGAGGTATCATTTTTGAAGGTTTTATGTAAGCTACAGCCTTAACTTTTTCTGTTAACTGCTCACTCATATCGCCGACAGAATATGATTCACCAGGTTTACCCATAACTTCTGCCGCACCAAGTTCTAATGCTTTTAAAGCAACGTCACATCCTTTTTTAGCAAGGGAGCTAACTATAATAACGGGCATCGGATGATACTTCATTAACTTTTCCAGAAATGTAAGCCCATCCATTCTTGGCATTTCTATATCAAGAATTAGAACGTCAGGTTCTAACTGAACTATCTTATCCCTGCCAACAAATGGATCTGGAGCTGATCCAACCACTTCAATCTCAGGATCTTTAGACAGTTCCTGTGTTAAAATTTTTCTTACCATTGCAGAATCATCAACTATTAATACTTTGATCGGCATACCAGTCACACCTTCTTAAACTATTAACTTTATAGACAACAACTTCTCCCGAATAGTTATCAAATGTAACTTTTCGACCCATATCGCCGCCTACATCCACTGTTACTATATCTATATAATTATCTCCAAGAATTTTTTCCGCTATTTTAATATTATCCCTTCCAATCGTCGAGCTTTGCATTTCTCTATTTTGCGCACCTCCAATAATATGAGCTTTTAAATTATGTTTTTGTGCACCCAGATCAATTAATAATTTTATCATATAAGGAATAGATACATTTCCTGACTGACTATTTCTGATATTATTAAATGTTCTGGCATATAAATAATGATTCATTCCGCCAAACTTCTGGACAGAATCCCACAAACATACTGCAATACAGGAGCCCAGAACTGTTGATATGAGATAAGGATCTTTACTTACCAGAATATAACCGGGTTGAAGAAAATATTTTTCCTGCTCAGTATTATTTTCCAGCTTCATTCAGTTACAAGTCCTAACTGCATAAGTTTATCCAATAATTTTTGTTTTTCTATTGGCTTTACAAGATATGCTTCACACTGTTCTCTAAAAGCTGCTTTAATATTATCAGAGTCACCAAGAGCTGTAGTCATTATAATTTTTACACCATCGGAACCAACAATTTTTTTTTGCTCTTCATAATGGCGAATAGCCTTAAGAACTTCCTGTCCGTTTATTTCTGGCAGCATAATATCAAGACAGATAAGATCATATTTATCCTTTTCGTCCCATGCCATTTTAAAGGCATCTATTGCCTCTTTACCGTTTATGGCAACATCACACTGACCATACTTGGAAAGTAAGGTTACAAGAATTTTTCTGCTTATAAAATCATCATCTACAACTAATGTTCTCATTATTAAACTCCTATTATTCAACCCTTGCATATATTGTTGGTTGTATGTACTTAAATTTATATTGTTTTTGATTTAAGCTCTCTGAATGGCCAATAAATAACAAACCGTTTCTAGTTAACACATTATAAAACTTCCTTATTAACTTTTCCTGTGTATCATTATCAAAATATATCATCACATTACGACAAAATATAATATCAAAATTGTTTTGAAAAGGAAAAGGGTCCATTAAATTAAATAATCTGAAGGTAACATACTGTTTAATAATTGGTGCTACTTTATAAAATTCATCTTTTCTGGAAAAATATTTGTCAAGAAAATATGCATTAACAATATCTTCCTGATTAAGTGTATAGTTTCCTTTTTGTGCTTCTGCTATTGATGATGAAGAAACATCAGTTGCCAATATTTTTATATCCATACCCTGAGGTAAGTACTCTTTTAAAATAATTGCTAAAGTATAAGCTTCCTTTCCTGTGGAACATCCTGCGCTCCATACTCTAATCTCATTATTTTGCAGCATTCTCTGATTATTTTTTAAAATATCATTTAGCTTGTCCCTGATAAAATCAAAATGATTAATTTCTCTGAAAAAATTAGTTTTATGAATTGTAATTTCATCAACAAATTCCTGCCAGTTATGATCTCTGCAAGTTATCAGAAATTCATAGTATTGATCAAAGCAATTCATATTTAAATTTCGCATAAGCTTACTAACTTTGGCCTGAACCATTTCACGTTTAGCTTCACCTATGTGAATTCCCAATTTATCATATATAAGTGTTGTAAATTTTAGAAATTGTTTATCATTTAACTTATTCAAAGTATTTATTCCTCACGATAAACTGTATTAAAAGACAGGGCTTTTTAAGCCCTGTCTCTTTTATTTAATTTTTAGAAACCATTTGTATCATTTTCAAGAGGAATTATATCTTCAGGTTTTACAGTTCTTGTGTTTTTGTTTCCAACAAATTTAGTATTTGCGGGTTTTGCTGGTCTTTGATTCATATTCGGAACAGATTTTCTTTGATAAGCATTATCTGTTAAAGCCATTTGTACATGTTGCTGAAGAGCATTAGCACCGTGAACAAGTACAAACAATGAATTTACTATTTCTTTCATTGCATTTGACTGTGCAGTCAGTTCTTCAGAAGCTGAAGCACTTTCTTCTGCTGTAGAAGCATTAGCCTGTACAACTTGTTCCATCTGGGAAATAGCTTTATTAATTTGTGCTATACCCTGAGATTGTTCCTGACTTGCTGCTGCTACTTCGTCAAGCAGTTCACTAACTTTTTGAGCCTGAGTATTAATTTCAACAAGAGATTCATTTACCTGTCTTGAAACTTCAACACCCTGCTGTGAAAGATGAATATTGCTTTCAATAATTGTAGCTGTATCCTTTGCTGCCTGTGCACTTCTTTGGGCAAGGTTTCTAACTTCTTCTGCGACAACTGCAAAACCCATACCGGCTTCACCTGCTCTTGCTGCTTCAACTGCTGCATTAAGTGCAAGTATATTTGTCTGGAAAGCGATTTCATCTATTACTTTAATAATTTTAGCAATTTCATCACTTGACTTCTTAAGTTCTGACATAGAAGTCATCATTTCATGCATATCCTTGTTGCCTTTACCGGCAGCATCTTTTGCATTTTTTGCAAGAATAGCGGCTTGTTTCGTATTTTCAGTATTCTGGCGAACCATTGAAGCTGATTCTTCAAGTGTTGATGAAGTTTCCTGAATAGATGCAGCCTGTTCTGCGCTGCCTTCTGCAAGTTGCTGACTTGAAGCGGATAACTGCCCTGAAGCAGATGTTACCTGTTCAGAACTATCTTCCAGTGCATCTACAGCCTTGATAATCGGTTTTGTTATCATGCTCGATATCATTAAACCTACTGTAATTAATAATACAAGAGCTGCAAAGAGAATTACTAATATTGCACTGTTTGCAAAAGCTGAATCATTTTTATTTTGGACATTCAAATCTTCTGCCATTTGTGTGTTAATATCACTTAGTTTTACCAATGCATCCCTATATTCTTTAAATTTTGGCAGTGTTTCATTTGAGTAAATCCTGTACGCCAAATCATTTTTATTTTGAAGAGCCAGAGATAATACCCTGTTTCTTGAATCCTTATATCTTGTCAGAGAATCTTTCATCATTGGTATAACTTCTTTTTCTTTTTCAGTAAGATTATTAGATTCATAACTTTTTATAAGGTCTACTGATTCCTGTGCCTTTTTACCTATATCGTCTCTATAGGCATTCATTTTATTAATGTCAGCTTCCAGAATAATAGCAAGTAAATTTGCATTGTTAGCATTTGCAAGAGTTCTCAACAACCCCAAATCTTTTATAGGAACCAAACGGTTTTGATACAGGCTTTCAATGTCTTTACTTGCTTTCTGGTTAAAGTAAAAACCTATTGTACCTACAATACCAACAAAAAATATAGCAATAAAAATAAATACAATTAACTTTTGGGATACTTTCAAATTTTTAATTAAATCCATACTATAAAACTCCTTCATTTAGAAACAATTTGATTTATGCAGTTATTACCTTGAGACGTTCACTAAATTTTCATTTGCAGAGCTATTAAATAGAGTAATCATTTCTTCACAATTAATTATTGATTCAATATTCAAAAGCATAACTACCTTGCCTTTAACCTTGCCTAAACCTGTTAAAAACCCTGATTCAATTTTGTTGTTTGAATACTGCGGAGGTGGTTCTATTTCTGAGCCCTGAATATTAAGCACTTCAGAAACAGTATCAACAACAATCCCCATTAACATCTTGGCTTCATTCGTAGCAACTTCAACTACAATAATACAAGTCCGTTCATTGTACTCTTTTTCAGGCATTTTAAATTTTAGCCTGAGATCCATGATAGGAATAATCTTGCCCCTTAAATTGATCACACCTTTAATAAAATCAGGGGTCTGGGGAACATGTGTAATTTCCATCATTCCTATAATTTCTTTCACTTTAAGAATTGGTATTCCATATTCTTCCTTACCCAACGAGAAAGTCAAATGTTTTCCTTCTTGAATTTCCACTAATGTGCTCCTTCTGTTTGAAATAAATGCTCTACATCGAGAATTAGGGATACTTTACCATCACCGAGAATTGACATTCCTGAAATGTAACGAAGCCCTGAAAATTCGTCACATACAGGTTTCACCACTATTTCCTGTCTTCCAATTATATTTCTTACAGGCAATGCTCTAAACCGCTGGTCTATTTCCAGGATTACTATTAATTTTAAGTTTTTTTCATCGGGATTTATTCTGAATATTTTTGCAATAGAAATAACAGGAATAATATCATTTCTGACTTTTATCATTGATTTATATCCCTGTGTACTTACCCACTGGTCTTCCAAGGGTTGTAAGATCTTCTTGACATTTATGGTTGGTATTATATAGTTGGAACCGTCTATATCAATTATAGTTCCGTTCATAACTGCGTGATTTACAGGGATTTTTAGGGTAAAGGTGCATCCTTCTCCAGGTCTGTTATCTATATCAATTTTACCGCCAATTTTTGATATTTCTGTTTTAACAACATCCATGCCAACACCCCTGCCGGAAATATTATTGGCAACATCCAATGTAGAAAAACCTGGTAACAGTATAAATTCCTGAATTTCCCTGTCAGAATAATTTTTAGACGGATCAATAAGATTTTTTTCCAGAGCTTTACTGTAAACTTTTTGAATATCTATTCCATTTCCATCATCAACAACTTCTATAAAAATACTTCCTCTTTTGTTGTATGCCAACACTTTAACATTTCCCTGAGGTGATTTCCCTCTTTTTATTCTTTCTTCTTTTGATTCAATTCCATGTGAAATAGAATTTTTAACAAGATGTACAAGAGGGTCGAGAAGTTTTTCTGTAACTATTCTGTCAATTTCTGTTTCATCGCCGCTCGTGGTAAAATCAATATCTTTACCAAGTTCATTTATTGTATCTCTTGCTACCCTCGTTATTTTCTGGAATGTAGACTTTAATGAAACCATTCTTAAAAACATTGAAAGGTTTTGCAGATCTTTTGTTATTCTTGTTAATCTCCTAAAATTAACATTAAGACTCGTATCAACTCCTAACTTCGTTGCTACCCGCTGTTCCACAAGAGACTGAGTTATTATTAATTCTCCCACCATATCTACAAGATTATCGACTTTGCTTGTTGATATACGCATATATTCTTCTGCAGGAGACTGTTTTACCTGCTGTCTTTTGAGTGCATCGAGAATATCCTTGGGCTTTGCCTTTTCTTCTTTAACAACAACCTGCCCAAATTTAAGATCCTTATACTCACTTTGCTGTTTTTTAAGTATATCTTCAACATCCTGAGCTTTAATTACTTTTTGTTCAACTAAAATTTCTCCAATTTTTTTAACTGGTTCAGTTTGTTTACTGGCATCATCACACGATACATTTCTACTTTCATAAAGTTCAACTTCATCAAGATGAGCAGAAACCTCTGTTATAAATTCCCGATTTTTAGTAATTTGTACATCTTCACATATTTTTTTTATGTAATCGGAAGACTTTAAGATTAAATCTATGATTGTTTTGTTAACTTTAATAGTAGATTTTCTGCAACCATCCATTAAAGTTTCTGTTTTATGGGCAATTTGTTGGACAAGATTCTGATCAACGAATCCTGCCAAACCTTTTATCGTATGAAAAGACCGAAACATTGTATGAATTATTTCGGTATTTTCGGGTTCTTTTTCAAGAATGAGGACATTCATCTCGATAGATTCAATATGTTCTTTGGTCTCAAGGATAAAATCCTCAAGAAATTCTGAATCGACAGGTTCTTCTGTTTCAGCCTGTATTTCGATTATTTTGTCTTCGTTATTTATATTCTGTAAATGAAGATAAATATCGTGTAAAAATTCATGATCATTAGATAGTGAGAAATCACTACATAGATTTTTTATTATATCAACTGTTTTAAGTGTTAAATTAATAATATTTTTATTAGCATCTATATGTCCTTTTCTGCAACTGTCTAATAAATTTTCAGTTTCATGTGCTAATCTCTGTACCAATAACTGTCCTGTAAAACCGGAAAGACCTTTGATAGAATGGAAATCCCTATAAATCATGTTCATTATATCAATGTCCTGAAGATTCTTTTCCAGTTCAACCACATTAACTTCGATAGAGTTAATGTGCTCCTTTGTGTCAAGGACAAAATCGTTTAAGAATTCCAAATGAATATCATCTGCTGCAGAAATAACAACCATATCTGGCTGATCGCATTTGTTGCTTATTTTTTCTTTAATCTTTTTTATGTGATTAAAAACTTCATTAGAGAATTTTTCATCTTCATTCAAGCTTATTTCATTACATATCAGCTTTATATAGTCAGATGATCTTAAAATTAAATCCAGTATTTCTCTATCTAATTCGGTAATTCCTTTTCTGCATCCATCCATTAAGGTTTCGGTCTGATGGGCAACATCCTTGATTATTTCCTGCCCGACAAAACTTGATGATCCTTTTATATTATGAAAAGATCTAAATAAACTGTTTATTGCATCTGTGTTTGTTGGCTCTTTTTCAAGTACCAACACTTTAGCTTCAATATTTTCTACATCTTCCAGTGCATTTGTTATAAATTCAGGTAAATATTCCTGATAATTTATAATACTGCTTTTAACAAATTCTTCTTCTTCAAGAATTCTTTTTAGCAATTCAGCAACATTTATTTCATTTTTCAAAGATAGCTCTCCTAGCCAAAATACAGAGCCTTAAAAAGGTTATTACTCCTTATCCAATATTCTTGATACAGCCTTTATTAATTGTTTAGGTTTAAAAGGTTTACATAAGTAATTATCTATATGAATTTCCTTAGCCTTGTTGATATAATATTCTCCCTGTCTTGCACTCAAAAAGAGAATTTTTAGACTGGGACAAATTTTTAGCATTTCCTGTGCCGTTGTGAAACCATCTAAAACTGGCATATCAACGTCTAAAGTTACGAGATCATATTTTTGATTTTTAAGCATATCAATACCAATTTGACCGTTTTGTGCATGATCAATATTTTTATAGCCTTCTGCCATTAAAAATTTTGTTATCATTGTATACATTGTTTTAGAGTCATCAATTACTAAAATTTTACAATCTTCTTTCATAATTCTCTCTATTCTATGCAATATGCTATATTAAACTTTGTATCATTCAACTTGAAAAATATCTTTTTTGATGGAGCTTTACTTAACATCAAGAACATTTTTTTACCGATTGCCAGTGTGGGTGGAGATATATCTATCAAAGTTTCAGAATTTAATTTTCCGAGTGTCGTACCTCCAAGCATATTTGTAAATTCACCTAATGCACTTTTACCCATATCATCAAGCTCTGTAACCTGCATCCCTCCCATCATAGCTGATATGATATATAGCGCAGCTTCCAGAGTTAATCCTATAACAATACTTCCTTTTAGGCCTTGCGTTAATCCCAAATGGATATTTATATCTTCAGCAGAATTGAGAGAACTTTCTGAAAGCTCACACATAAACTTGTGTTCCAAACCAAACATTTGTAGAATTTCTCCACATGCATCAGTTATAGGCGACTTTAAACTTGTTATTTTATCAGTCATATATTAGTCTCCTTCAAAACCGACATCAATCAGGAAATAGCCTTGATTACCTGTATAATACAACATTTCTGATTGAATTTTAGGAGTTATTAATTCAAGTTCTTCTCCTGAAAAAATTGCAGGAGGTGTTAACCAAAACTCTCTTTCATTAAACTCATTATTGACTAGAGTTGTAGCTCTTCCACAAAACATATTTGCAAATTCAGCCAGATTAAAATACATCTCTTTCGTATCTTCAAACGGATCTCCAAAATTCATAGCCAGTGCAAATTCATTCGTTGTTTCCAAACTGCCTTGCAATAATATTCTACCCTTACTTTTTCCAGAAATACCAATAATAATAGCAACTTTAGCAATGCTGTCTATTTTAAATGTGTCCGTACTTTTATAAGCAACATCGACTAACTCGGCAGTAACCTGCTCAAATGAAGTTTTAATATGATTTAATATAATATTAAACTTTTCTTTTTCCATTAACTCTCTCCGAGCACAGTATTGGCTAATTTGAGTAAGTCTTCAGCTTTAAAAGGTTTAGCTAGAAAATATTTAACTCCGAGTTCTTTTGCCTGATTAATTAATATATCGTCACCCATTGCACTCAACATTATAACTTTAATATCAGAATTTTTTGAAAATAAAACTTTTGCAGTCTCAATACCGTCCATAATTGGCATTGTTACATCAAGAGTTATCAGGTCAGGATTATATTTTTCAACCATCTCAATACCAATCTGGCCATTTGACGCATTATCAACTATTTGAAATCCGTGCGGTTCAAGAGCTTTCTTTACAGCTTTAAAAATAAACGGGGAATCATCAATTACAAGGATTTTATACTCTCTACTCATATATACCCTCCAGCATGAAAAAATTATATCATTATAACTAATTTCTTACTATAGTTATTTTTTAAAATCTATACATTTTGCAAAAAAAACAATATTAAATGTCATTTTAAACACGTTTATTTATTAAAATTAAGAAAAAATTAAAAAAATAATTCTGGCTTATTATTCTAAAATGCAAAGTTAGTAATTATTCAAGACTACTGCATAACGAGTGAAGATTTATTTTTTCTTGTTATACAATGATATGATATTTAATATTCAATACCTTTTCTTGCCTTTACTCCGATGTTCCAGTAATGTTTTACCGGTTTTATTTCTGAAACAAGATGGGCAAGCTTTATAATATCAGGATGAGCGTTTCTTCCGGTTAAAACAACTTCCAGTTCAGGCGGTTTATTTTTTAAAAATTCTTTTACTTCTTCAAGGTTTATCAGCTTAAGATCAATAGCAATATTGACTTCATCCAGCACTATAAGTTGATATTTACCGGTTGCAGCTTCATTTTTTACAAAATTCCAACCCTTGGTGATTTCTTTTCTATCTTCATCAGTTATATTATCAGAATAAACTATTCTGTCCATCCCAGCTTGCACTATAGTTAACTGATTCATAAGTTTTGGGCTCAGTTCCCTGAATGAAAACAGTTCCCCATAATCACAGCCGCCTTTTGTAAAAAGTACAACAAGAACATTCCATCCCCGCCCCAATGCTCTCATAACAAGACCGAGTGATGCAGTTGTTTTACCTTTACCATTACCGGTATAAACCTGTATATATCCACGCTGGGCAAATGTTGGATTTACGAGATCTGTGTTTTTTGAATTATCAAACTTGTTTGGGTCATCAGGCATTTAGAGTACCTTTGTAAATTATATTTTTATTTAACAAAGGCATGATAGAAGTTAAGCAAATTCCAGTCAAGCATTTTTATATCAAAATACCTCCACTGTTTAGTATGAAAAATATACTAAACCAACAAGATACTTTGATATAAAACATGCTTTTAATATATTGTTTATTACGTCCTTAGTAAACAAACCCAATAATTATACATAAAAACATTAAAAAATTATTATAAATTTAAGGTTTTGACTTATTAAGAAAAAATATTTATAATTTTTTCTATAATAGGAAAGTAGCAAAAGATGTATGTTAAATATTAATTCGTCAGAATCATATTATAATAAGGGTATAGCTCAATTTGAGAAAGGTAGGTATGACCTTTCTATTGAAAATTTTAAAAAAGCTATTGACAAAAATCCCACAAACTCTCAGTATTATTATAATCTTGGTCTTGCCTACATAAAAGTTGAACAATACGATTTAGCTATAGAGAGCTTCAATGAAGGCATAAAATATAATTCTAACGATGCAGACCTTTTTCATAATCTGGGTATTGCATACTTTAATAATGATCAAATATTCAAAGCAATTAAGGCCTATGAACAAGCTCTTGAATTAAAATCGGACGATCCTGATATATATGGAAATCTTGGAATAGCATATTTTAATTTAAAAAATTATGATGATGCAATTAAATGCTTCAGTAAAGCGGTAGAATTAAATCCTGAAAATCCTTCATTTAACTATAACCTAGCTTATACGTATTATGAAAATGAACAGTATGATTTGGCTGAACAGTTATTACTTGGCACTGTGGCTTTAAATAATCAGGATTATGATGCTTATTTTAATCTGGGCAATATATATTTAAAACAAAAAAATTATCCAAAAGCCATAGAAAACTATAATGCTGTTTTATCAATAATGCCAGATCATGCAAAAGCCAAAGCCGCTCTAGATCAAATAAATTCAATAGAAAATGCTGAATTATTAGCTGAAAAACAAGAAACAGAAATTCCCAAACAGGATCCCCCTCAGGACAAGCCTGTAAACCTGTTAAAACTAGCTCTAGCTGAAAAACCAAAAGAAGAACTTGTTATTGATATGGAAATAGAAGCGGAAAATAGTTTTACAGTTGGTATTAATTATTTGGAAAATCATGAATTAGAACTAGCTATTGAAAATTTAAAAAATGCTATTATTTTAAGGAATAATTATCAAGAAGCGCAGGAAGCCTTTGAAAAGGCATCTAACCTGTTAAAAGAAGCAAATAATTTATTTGATATCGGTTTATCATTTTTTACAAAAAACAAATTTAACTATGCATGTGATTATTTTAAACAGGCGCTGGCTATCAAACCCAATGACAATCAATTTAAAGATATGCTGGATAGAACACAAAAGAAAATTGAGTTTATAGAGAAAGCAAAAAAAGATTGCTGTTTATACATTGAGAAAGGCCGGTACTATTTAGCAATTGAAGTAGCCGAGAAACTTGTTGCAGAAGCTCCGCTTGATCCTGATGCTTATTTTCAGTTAGGAATTATCTGCATAAAACAAAAAAATTATGAACAGGCAATAAAATGCCTGAAAAAAGTATTGTCTCTGGATCCCAAGCGAAAAGATGCCAGTGATACTTTGTATAAGTTAATACTGAAAATTAATAAATAGTTAAAAGCTTATTAATGATGGAAAAAAGAGACTGTCTGAAATAAGAAATTCCCAAAATTGGTAAGTTTATCAAAATTGAAAAATATTTATGAAAAAATAATACACTATACCAACTATAAAAAGTGAAGTAATAAATATTCCAATTATACCCATACATTTGATCATTGTTCGTACAGCTTCCATTTAATATTTCCTTTTTAATAGATTTTAATTATTACAAATTCTGTTACAGAACCTTTTTTATAAACCCGAACTTGTACCAACAAGAATTTATACATTTATACTAACCTGATAGTCCCAAATATTCATCAGACTTTTTTCTTAAATCAGGTATTATACTATTGTATATGAGTTAATTAGACAGCTATATAATATCCACATACAAAAACGCTTATCTGCAGTTAATTTTTTCCTGCTAAAATATAAATATGCCACAATGTTTTAATAATTTTGAATTTTAAATCACTGTTTTGTGGCATTGCGGAGCGAAAGTTTATAAAAGCGGATACGTTGAATATTCGATTGAAATTCTTTTACTCGTTTTTAAAACTTAAATATACATGGAGAAATAAAGTGAGTATAGCTATTAAATTTACTAAAATGCAGGGACTTGGGAATGATTTTATAATTGTCGACAATGATGAAATCGTAAAAAACAGTATAAATTCAAGCGAACTTGCAAAAAAGATCTGTGACAGAAATTTTGGGATAGGCGCAGACGGACTTATAATAGTAAACCCGTCAGATGTTAAAAGCGATACCGATGTTAGCTGGAGAATATTAAATTCTGATGGCACCGAACCACAGATGTGTGGTAACGGAATTCGCTGTTTTGCAAAATATGTTTACGATGAAAAACTTGTAAACAAAAGAAAATTCACTGTACAAACACTTGCCGGTGTTATAATTCCTGAAATACAGGAAAATGGAGAAGTAAAAGTTGATATGGGAGAGCCTGTACTTGAAGCAAAAAGGATTCCACTGGCAGGAATTGAAGGGAATCCTGTTCTGAATTATCCTATAGAAATTCATGATAAGAAATTTCATTTTTCAGCAGTAAGTATGGGTAATCCACACTGTCTAATTTTTACGGAAGAAGATTCTGCAAGTCTTGCAAGAAAATATGGTTCAGAAATCGAACTTCACAGGAACTTTCCTGAAAAAACAAACGTAGAATTCATAAATGTTCTTTCCAGAAACAATATCAAAATTGCTGTATGGGAAAGAGGATGCGGAATTACGCTGGCATGTGGCACAGGAGCATGCGCTTCTACCGTTGCATCTATTCTTAACGGATATACAGACAATACAGTTTATGCCGATTTACCAGGCGGCAGGCTGAAAATAGAATGGAAGCAGGATAAAACAACAAATAATGTCTTTATGACAGGCCCGAGCGAATTTGTTTTCAAGGGTGAATATTACTATAATCTGTAACTAAATTAACAATTTTTGAAACTATTTTATCAGGTTCTCCTTTTATAAAAAGGATTTTATTTTTTGATTTTTCTCCTGAAACTATTTCAAAAGAAGTTTTAGGAATTCCCAGAAGTTTTGATAAAAATTTTATACATTTTTCGTTAGCTTTTCCTTCGATTGGTGGAACATCTAGCTTTATTTTTAGACTATTATCTATAAGACCTGAAATTTCACACTTTGAAGATCCGGGAATCACTTTTATACTGATTTTAATTCCATTATCTAGTTTAGTTATATTTATATCAGATTCTTTAATATTCCCCATAATTATATCTTTCAAAGTCAAAAATATTGATTATAATATTTTATCAATAAACAAATTCAAGTTGAGTATATAGCAATTAAAGAGTAAAATAAAGCTAATTAAATTTGAATAACTATACTAATAAACAATAGTTTTTATTAATTAACGTTTTCTTGAAACGAGTATTAGCAAAGTTAAGTTAAAATGTTATTTTACGAATACAGAATGGACTGAGATAGTTGGATAATTGCCTTGATCAAATCATAAAAGAGCAAAACAGACCTGAAAAAGACGTTCAAAAAATTCGTTCAGCGCTGGTATTTGCAACTTCATTACATGATGGACAATATAGAGTCAGTGAAGAACCTTATATAGTCCATCCAATTGAAGTTGCCTGTATTTTAGCTAATCTTCAGGCTGATGCTGACACAATTTGTGCTGCACTGCTCCATGACATTCTGGAAGATACAGATACAACTCCTGAGCAGATCAGAGAAAAATTTGGTGAAGATGTTCTCACTCTGGTTAATGGTGTTACCAAGTTAAGCAAATACAGTTTTAGTTCCAGAGAAGAAAGACAGGCAGAAAACTTTAGAAAAATGTTCCTTGCTATGGCGGAAGATATCAGGGTTATATTTCTAAAGTTGGCTGATAGGCTTCATAATATGAGAACGTTAAACTATATGTCTCCTCCAAAGCAAAAGGAAATAGCACAGGAGACACTTGAAATATTTGCTCCTCTAGCAAACAGGCTTGGAATGGGACAGATAAAAGCTGAACTGGAAGATCTGGCATTAAGATATACAAATCCTGAAAAATATTTTGAAATAGCCCAGCTTGTAGCGCAAAGCAAGGCTGAAAGAGACATGACTGTTCAGGTTATTATAGATAAGATCAGTGCTAATCTAAAAAACATGAATATTCACGCCATCACGACAGGAAGAGCTAAAAATTACTACAGCATTTACAGTAAAATGGTCAGGCAGCAGAAGTCTTATCAGGACTTATACGATATAACTGCAGTCAGAATACTTGTTGATACAGAAAAAGAATGTTACGAAGTACTCGGCATTATTCATTCTGCTTTTAAACCAATTCCAGGCAGGTTTAAAGATTATATAGCCATGCCAAAGAGCAACCTGTACAGATCGCTGCATACATCAGTTATCGGACCAAGAGGCAAGCCTATTGAGGTTCAAATCAGGACGCAGGAAATGCATGAAGTTGCGGAATTCGGTATTGCTGCACACTGGAAATATAAAGAAGCCGGTTCTGTTAATGCCGGATCTGATACAGACCAGAAGTTTAGCTGGCTTAGAAAACTTGTCGAATTTCAGCAGGACATAAAGGATGCCAAAGAATATGTAGACAGCGTCAAGCTTGATCTGTTTTCGGATCAGGTATTTGTCTTCTCCCCCAAAGGAGATGTCATCGACCTTCCAAGAAATGCTGTTCCTATTGATTTTGCATATAGAATCCACTCTGAAGTAGGAAATAAATGTAACGGGGCAATTGTCAACGGAAGAATAGTCCCACTTGATACAAAGCTTAAAAATGGTGATATAATTGAAATTTTAACCAGCAAACAGGCTAAGCCACGCTTGGACTGGATTAATATTGTTGCAACCAATCAGGCAAGATCAAAAATAAGACAATGGTTCAAGAAAAATCTTAGAGATGAACATATTGCACAGGGCAAGACTAATCTCGAACAGGAACTTACCAAAGCTGTCTTTGATGAACATATCAAATCCGGCAAATTACTGGAAGTTGCAAAACAGTTTAATTTCCAAACAGAAGAAGACCTGTATGCAAGTATTGGTTGCGGGGAAATAACCATACACAGGATTATAAACAGATTAAAGCCTGAACAGGAAGAAATACAGGAAATTCTGCCGAAAGCTGCTCCTAAAAAGCACAGCAAAGGTATTGTTGAATTGGAAGGTATGATGTATCATATCTCAAAATGCTGTTCACCTGTACCTGGAGAACCGATTGTCGGTGTAGTTACCAGAAGCAGAGGCGTTAGTGTTCATTGCGAAGACTGCGGGGCGCTGTCTCATGTCGATCCTGCCAGACTGCTAGAAATAAGCTGGTCTGAGGCTGACAAAACAAAGACATATATCACTAATATAAGAGTTGAAGTCATTGACAGACTCGGGGTATTTAAGGATATCCTGAGCAAGATAGTCGATAATAAAACTAATGTTGCTTATGCAAGCACAAGATCCCGGACAGGAGAAACTGCTGTTGTCGAGATAGGGCTTGAAATTACTAATATTGATCATTTAAACAGAATTGTAAACAGTATTACCAGTATAAGCGATGTTATAGGCGTAAAACGTATAAAATCCAATAAAATTCCTAAAAAGAAGTAATTCTTATAGCTAATTAATTATTGCCAGTAAACTGATATTATAAAGCAATCAGTATAAGCCCGAACGATAACGCTTTAAAATCAGGAGAATGAATTATGGCAGCGGATTATATTTTTTTCGACAGGGTAAAAGACAGAGCTTACTTTAAATATCTGGACAGAAAAAGATACAGCATTCCCGATAATCCAGTCCAGGACTGGGATGATGCAATCAGGGAACAGTCTATAGATGAAAGAATAAGAGATGAAGCATACCTTCATTCTTTAAATGATGGTAATAATCCTCAGGAAAACTGGAATACTGCATGCCATGAAATAATGGAAAGATTAAACCTACTGGCATTTAGTCTACATGAAGCTGATTATGATAAATCCCCTGCTGAAAACTGGATAAATGCGCAAAAATTGTATCTGGACAAATTTTAGTTCTCAAATTTATATATCTTTATCCTGATAATATTTTGTAATAGAAGGCAGTTCATCAGGTGATTCAAGAGCAATACTCTTACTGTTGTCAACTGTTTGACTTTCTATAAAATTAATAGCCTTAATTGCTACTTCTTTTCTTGCTTCAGGAGGGCAATGTCTTAACATTTCCACAAACAGCCTTAAAACTTCGTCCATATCATACCATCTGCGTTTTCTTGTTTCTGACAAAGCAAGATTATATATTTCTTCCGGCAGCATATTGTTGTATGGAGGTTTACTGATTATTTCATCCATTAAAAATGTAGCTGTCTGTCTTTTGATAGAGTCTTTTATATTTTCAAGCAAACTAATGCATTTTGCTACGATAACATCCTGATCATGCCATCTGGTATAAGAATTTTCGTTTTGAGACATACTTTCCACTCTCCTGCTCACTGTATGCAATTAATTTAACCTTAACCGCTATGCAACTTATTTTTAATATTCGTTAATAATAAAAATAGTACACTTTATTTAAAAAGTGGTAAAGTAAAATATATTATTTGTAGATTTTATAAGAAATTTGAATAAGCTTGTTTGTTGGAATCTTCTTTAATACAGAGGGTATTTAAGGTTTATGAAGCAATATGTATATTATTGAATTAATACTTAAAACTATAAAAAATAAAAATCACAAAAAAATTGAACCTACTGTAGTAGATACAGATGAAAGTGAACATTGTGACCACATTTATTACGCAATAGACAGTACCGCTGACTATCTGGCATGCAGCAAATGCGGCAATGTGATAAAGAATTCAAAAAAGAATATTTTTAAAGTTTAAGGACATCAGTATATCAAGATTTCACAAGTAATAAAAAATGCGTAAGTATTTTTTATTATGTCCTTTTAACAATCGATAGAAATATCTATCCTACGATAAGTTTAAGGCTGATTCTAAAACTTGTAAAGAATATTTGTCTGCAATTATCCAGCTTTTTATTTCATTTTCCGGCAGTTCAAAAGAGTTGGCGAGTTTTGCCAGAACTTTTTTCGACAAAGGCTCTTTCCCTATAATTACACGGTTTAAGCCACTCTGAGAATGTTTGATTAATTTACTTAAATCAGTTCTGGACATGTTTTTATTTTGCAAAATTTCATCAATTTTTGTGGTCAGTATTAATTTATCAGTATTTTTTGATTCTTTTTTAGCTTGAATGGCAAGTTTCAGAACTTCTTTAGAATATTTATCTGCCAGAATCCAGCTTTCAAATTCTTCTCTGGATATTTCTAGAATAGGTAAAATTTTTTCCTTAAATTTATCAGAGAAAGGTCTTTTGCCATTTATCATCATGCTAAGAGCCCCCTCTGAATAGTCTAGAAACTTGCATATTTTGTAATGACTAAAGTTTTTTTCTTCTAATATTTTTTCAATTTTTTCTTTAGTTATTGGCATATTATGATATATCTTTATTTTTATACTTCACAAAAAACTTCTTGACTTTTCTTTTCACATGAGATATAGTGATTAAGGTTCAGATAAGAATTGAGACTTACCCTAAATTTAAGTGGAAGATACCTATCCTATCCTTAACTTACCAATGGGAGAGAGAGCATAGGCTGTTTCCACTGCCGGGGTCTGAATATTCTCAAGTTCAGGCTCCGGTCCCTCTTTATATTATTATTTCCCTGTTAAAAACAGGGGCGGTTTTTGTACAGTTTAAATTTTATCATAAATGGGCTTTTTATATGAATGAGAAAGAAAAAGAAGAAATTTTAAGAGAACGTCTTACTATTCTCGTAAACTGCATTGAAGTTGCAAAGTTTTCTATTGATTCTGCTCTAAATGCCCTTGCTTCTCTCGACGATCTTAACGACATTATTCATCACTGGGGAAAGTACAAAGATATTTTAAATACTGATTCCAAATCGTAGATTGTGTCCTTGGCCTAACAAATAAAGCCAATCTATAATACTGAAGTTTGCATGGAATCAGCTTTAAATAATCTTGAATTTCTCGACGATCTTAATTCATTCGATAAAGCAAAGAAATGAGTAAGCATATTTGATGGACAAAAAATTTTTTCCAGTTGTGCCGGTATCCTAAAAAAGAGAGAGGATGAAACTCCATCCTCTCTCTTTGAAAATTAACTATTGTTACGCTTTAATCAGGTGTTGTTTTTCTTCTTCAGTTACACCTTTAATTGTAAGGTTTATTCTACCTTTATCATCGATAGTTTGAACCCTAACAATTACTTCGTCGCCTACATTAACAACATCTTCAACTTTTGCGACTCTTTCTTTTGCAAGTTGAGAAATGTGGACAAGACCGTCCTTGCCAGGAGCCAGCTCAACGAAGGCGCCTATCGGGATAGTTCTTACAACTTTTCCTTTAATTACAAGTCCTTCTTCTATTTTTCTTGTGAGGGCTTCTATTCTGGCAATAGCCTGTTTGCTTCCTTCTGCTTCAATACTGGTGACGGTAACTGTTCCATCATCTTCAATATCAATAGTTGTGCCTGTTTCTTCAATGATACCCCTTATTGTCTTGCCTCCAGGCCCAATAAGAGCTCCTATTGTATCTACAGGTATTTTTAATGTGGTAATTCTCGGTGCCATTGGAGATAATTCCGGTCTTGGAGCGGCTAAAACTTCCATCATTTTATCAATAATAAATATTCTGCCGACTTTAGCATCTGCAAGAGCTCTTCTTAATGTCGGAAATGAAATGCCTTTGATTTTCATATCCATCTGAAGAGCGGTAATACCTTCTTTGTTTCCGGTAACTTTAAAGTCCATATCTCCGAGGAAGTCTTCAAGTCCCTGAATATCAGTTAAGACAACTTCCTTGTCTCCTTCTTTAATAAGACCCATTGCAACGCCGCCGATAACAGTAGTTAATGGAACTCCTGCATCCATAAGAGCAAGGCAGCTTCCGCATGTGCTTGCCATGCTGGATGATCCGTTGGATTCAAGCACATCTGAACTGACTCTTACTGCGTAAGGAAAATCGTCTTTGCTTGGGAGTGCAGGTATAATAGCTCTTTCTGCAAGTGCGCCATGCCCAACTTCACGTCTTCCGGGTCCTCTTAACGGTCTAACTTCACCTGTTGAAAAACCGGGGAAACTGTACTGGTGCATATATCTTCTTTCTGTCTGCGGGTCAACGCCTTCAAGTTCCTGCGCAAGCCCTGGGCCTGCAAGAGTTGCAACTGATAATACCTGAGTGCCTCCTCTTGTAAAAACGGCTGAACCGTGTGTTTTTGGAAGCATGCCAACTTCGCACCAGATTGGTCTTATTTCGCCAAATTTTCTCCCGTCAGCCCTGACTTCTTCATTGATAATCATAGCTCTCATGATTTTCTTTTCAAGATATTTAAATTCTTCTGCAACAAACTTAACGTCAGAAGAAGCAATAAGCTGTTTAATTGAACTGTCTTCCGGCATTTCTTCGATTTTTTGGTTAACAAGTTCTTTTACTTCTTTAAGCATTGCTTTTCTTTGATCTCTGTCAAAGTTATGATAAGCGGCATAAACCTGATCTTTAGCAGTATTTTCAATGAAAGCCTTTAATTCTGTTGTATCAAATGGATCAACAAATTCCCGTTTTACAACTCCACATTTAGCAGCGAGTTCTTTTTGTACCTGAATATGTTTTTTGATTTCTTCATGAGCAAATTCAACAGCTTCCATGATCACATCTTCAGAAACAAATTTGCATCCGGCTTCGACCATTATTACAGATTCTTCAGACGCTGCAACAACTATATCAAGATCACTTGCGTGACTTTCTTCATAAGTCGGATTTGCAATCATTTTTCCATCAAGCCTGCTTACTCTTACAGCACTGATAGGTCCCTGAAAAGGAACTCCTGACAGTTCAAGCGCTGCTGATGCACCTAAAATAGCCAGTGTATCAGGTTGAGTTTTTTGGTCTGAACTTAAAGTTGATGCAACAATCTGAACGTCATTTCTATATCCTTTAGGGAATAATGGTCGGATTGGTCTGTCTATTAATCGACTTATAAGAATAGCCTTGTCTGATGGGCGGCCTTCTTTTCTTGTATAACTACCCGGAATTTTTCCGACTGAATACATTCTTTCTTCATAATCAACAAGCAGCGGGAAAAAGTCGATTCCCGGCCTTGGTTCTTCTGATACTGCAACTGAAACAATTAACACTGTATCTCCACAGCGAACTGTTACAGAACCTGCCGCACTTTTTGCATACTTACCAGTTTCTAATTCAACGGTTTTTTCACCGATCTGAAACGTACATTTTTGAACTGAATCCATGTTTTCTTTCATTTCCTTCTTTTTTCTTCTATATTTCCTCTATTAGTATATATTAAAATAAAATGTAATAAAAATTTTAATCATAAAAAGTGTAATATTTTTAATCATATACCGTTTTAAAAAAGTTTTCGTAAAATGACATTTGGATTTAACCTTATCAGCACTCATTTTAAGAAAACGTCAATTTATGGAAACAATTGTTTACTTGTATAATAATTTTGAAAGGTAAATAAATGGTAGAAATAATTCTTACTGAAAGAAGAAACCCTGATACAGTCAATATTGACCTTGTGTCTTCAAAAGAAATAGTTCAGATGATAAACAACGAAGACTTAAAAGTAGCGGTTGCAGTACAAAAAGAACTGGATAAAATTGCGCAGGGCGTTGACTTAATAGCAGAAAGTTTTTTAAAAGGAGGACACCTACTTTATTTTGGAGCAGGAACAAGCGGCAGACTTGGAATACTTGATGCATCAGAATGCCCTCCAACTTTTAGCGCACCGCCAGAAATGGTCAGAGGATACATTGCCGGCGGTGATACCGCAATAAAAAATGCTGTAGAAGGAGCAGAAGACAGCTTTGAAGGCGGAGAAAACGACCTTGTTAAATCAGGAGCACAGTCAAAAGATGTAGTTGTCGGTATTTCTGCAAGTGGAAATGCTCCTTATGTTTCAGGTGTGCTTAAACAAGCAAGAGAACTTGGAATCTCCACAATAGGAATTGCCTGTAATAAAAAAGCAAAATTGCAGGAATATTCAGACGTATTTATTTCTCCGGAGGTGGGCGAAGAAGCCATAACCGGTTCAACCAGAATGAAAGCCGGAACAGCACAAAAAATGATTCTGAACATGCTTTCTACCTGCTCTATGGTAAAAATAGGCAAGACTTATGAAAATTTCATGATTGATGTTAAGCCGACAAATATAAAATTAAAAGATAGGGCTGTAAGAATAGTCTCTGAAATTGCGGAAGTTGATTACGAGAAGGCAAAAGAGACTTTAATACAAGCTGATTACAATGTTAAAGCAGCCGTAGTTATGATTAAAGCCGGTATAAGCTGCAGTGAAGCAGTAAAATTATTAAACGAAAACAACAATAAACTAAGAGAAACCGTATCAAACATGTATTAAGGACAGCGGAAAAAATTCTTCGGCGACGCGAAGGCGGCGACTATAGCAAACGAACTCAATAGTTATACATAAATATAAATTTAAAAAATGCGTAAGTATTTTTTATTACGTCCTTAAACTACAGAATAAATCAGACTAAAAAGTAAATATTAAGCGCTGAAACTCAGTTATAATCTAAACGTTACTTTTATAAAGATATGAAATTTATGATTTTGATGTTGGTTTCACTTGCTTTTGAAGTATTTGACAAAAGTTATTATATTCATCGCAAGCTTTTTCCGCCGGAACTTTATCGAGATTCTCAGTAAGCTGCTTTATGAGTACAGGGACTATAGACTCCTTATAGATATTGGCAGCTACTTCTGGATCAATTTTCTTTTCCGTAACCACTTTATTAAGTGCAACCTGAATATCTTTAATTTTTAAATTCGGATAATGAGGACGCAACAACCTATCATCAAATGTAATTTCTTTGCAAGATCTTGCTATTTTGCTCATTCCTTGTCCTACTTGTTCTTTTGTTAAGTCAGCAGCAGCAATCTCACCCGCTTTAAAAATACGGGCAAATTCTTGATCAGATATTTCAAGTAATTTATCAATATTATCAATCCTCGTTTTTAATTTTAATTTTGCAATCTCATCCACTGATTGACCTGGTATAAAAAATCTATCTGTTAAATTGGACAATCCAGAAGCCTTTTCTCTGGTTTCAAGTAAAATTTCAAGTATTGTGTCTTCTTCCGGAATTCTATTTTTTAGTTCTTTCATAATTTTATTAAAAGACTTAGAAGCAGGAGTTTCAATAATTGAAGAAGCTTCAATTATTTTTTTTACTTCATTTGCAATGTTTATTGGTGTTTTTGATTTAAACGAAACAAACTGATTGGTTTAGTTATTAATACTAAGATGTTTTATTTGGCTTGAATTTGCTATAGGATTATCCTGACGGGAATTTGTTTTTGATGTAGATTTAAAACTCGGTAAACTAAATTGATTTACAACTTGCATAAATTCTTTCTCCTAAATTTAATATATGTAATTATTTATACAAATTCCCGTGAAAAAAATTTTTTTCATTAATTATAATTACTGAAATACTTAAAATCTTACAAATCATTGCAAGAAGTTTATTTCAAACAATGAAAGCTGTATTTACATCTCTTAATATTTTAGAGTTCGTATCCATTTTCGTGTTGGCGTTCACGCTCGGGTATCAATACATCATTTTGACATTATCCCTTTAAATCAATTTGATAACCTAATGTCTTTGCAACCTCATCTACAGATCTATCTACATCAACGATGGTAGGTGCGGTTATTCCATAAATGGGCGGAAAATAAATAGTACATTTATTTTTGTCAGTACCAAATGTACCACCTTGCTCAAGTTTAACTATCGAATTTGCATTATAATAATAATTTTCTTTGGTAATTTTATCTTTCACTTTTATTAATGGGATTGAAATTTGATTGTTGGATGCTGCTACCTGAGTGCTCATAATAATTTACCTCTTATATTTTGGAACTTATTTATTACGTATAAAAACAGAATCTGCAAAAAAGTTGCCAGTTTAAATAACATTTTCATAAGGTTTTAACTAGTTCAAAAACACTTTTAAACTTGAATTTAAGTAAATAAATTTGAATAATTTCTTAACATAATCCCTATTTTGAGATATAAAGTTATAAAGGATTTGTGTATGAAAAATAATTCTGCAAAAGGGAAAATATTTGTTATATCTGGTCCATCCGGTGTAGGAAAAGGGTCTTTGCTTAAGATGCTTCTTGACAGGTATCCTGAATTTTTACTTTCTGTTTCCGCAACAACCAGAAAACCCAGACTGGGCGAAATTGACGGGATTAATTACTTTTTTATTTCAAAAGAAAAATTTCAGGAATCTGTTAAAAAAGGTGAATTTCTTGAATGGGCACAGTTTGCAGATAATTATTACGGGACTTTTAAAAGTACAGTAGAAAAAGCTCTGCTTGAAGGCAAAAATGTTGCGCTTGAGATTGAAGTTCAAGGTGCAATGCAGATTAAGGAAAAAATGCCTGATGCAGTTCTGATATTTATCTCGCCTCCTTCACTTGAAGAATTGGAATCAAGATTAACAGGAAGAAATACTGAGGACGAGGAAGTTATCCGGAAAAGATTGTCTATTGTGGAAAGTGAGTTTGCAAAAAGGCATTACTTTGATTATGAAGTAATAAATGATAATCTGGATCATGCACTTGAAAAGCTGGAAAGTATAATTCTGGCTGAAGGAGCTAAAAATTAATGGATTTATCCGGAAAGAAAATATTAGTTGGTATTACAGGTGGAATTGCTGCCTACAAAACTTGTGAGCTCATAAGGCTTCTTATAAAAGCAGGGGCAGAAGTTAAAACTGTTGTTACACCTGCTGCAAAAGAATTTGTTACTGAAACAACATTAAGGACGCTTACCAGAAATCAGGTCTACATGGAACAGTTTCAGGCAGAAAACTGGAAGCCCGAGCATATCAGTCTTGCAGATAGTTCTGATTTGTTTATTATCGCTCCTGCTTCCGCAAATACAATCGGTAAAATTGCTAACGGCATTTGCGACAATCTTTTAACGTCTCTGGTTACAGCTTTTAAAAAACCTGTAATTCTTGCTCCGGCTATGAACTGCAATATGTGGGAAAATAAATTCGTTCAGGAAAATATTGCAATCCTTAAAAAAGCAGGATTCCACATTGTACCGCCAGAAAGCGGTGAACTGGCATGTGGATACGAAGGCATCGGCAGAATGTCATCTGTAGAGAAAATATTTGCCTGTGCAGAAGAAATTCTTTACACAGAACCCGTTTTAAAAGGCAAGAAAATTGTAGTTACAGCAGGAGGTACAAAAGAGCCTGTTGATCCTGTCAGATATATAGGTAATTACAGTTCGGGGAAAATGGGTATTGCTATTGCAGATGCAGCTTATGAATACGGGGCAGAAGTCAGCCTTGTTTCAACTGTACCTGCTGATAAACCTTATAAAGTGTCAAAAGTCAATACTGCCCTTGAAATGCTGGAAGCTGTAAAAAAAGAATTTCTTAAATCTGATATTTTGGTCATGGCTGCCGCTGTAGCTGATTACAGGTCAAAAACCGCTGCTGAACAAAAAATCAAGAAAGAAAGTACAGATACTTTAACTCTTGAACTGGTTAAAAATCCTGATATTTTGATGGAAATTTCAAAAATTAAAAAGCCGGAACAAATTGTAGCAGGATTTTGTGCAGAGAGCGAAAATCTTTATGACTATGCGGTTAAGAAACTTAAAAAGAAAAATCTTGATTATATAATAGCCAATGATATTTCAAATCCTGAAATTGGCTTTAACAGTGATTATAACGCAGTTACTTTAATAGATAAAAATGAAAAATCAGTTGATTTTGAGCCAATGCCAAAGAAGGAGATTGCAAAGTTAATCTTAAAAGGAATAGCTGATGGTTAAAGTTAGTGAAATAGTTCAAAAAATAGAAGATTTTGCTCCGCCCGTGCTGGCAAGTGAGTGGGATAATTCAGGTTGGCAGGTTTTTCTTGGAGATTGTCAGGTTAAAAAAGTAATGATAGCTTTATCACCTGAATTTGATGTAATAGAACAGGCAGTAAAAGAAAAGTGCGAACTTTTAATTTCTCATCATCCTTTGATATTCAGAAAAATAAATAAAATTCAAGTCTGTAATCAGGCAAATAAAGCATTAATCGGTGCTATTCAAAATAATTTGCAAATTTATTCCGCTCATACAAATCTTGATGTAGCTCAGGGGGGAATAGCTGACAGGCTTGCAGAACTTTTAAATTTAAAAAACGTTGAAACTTTTGAAACTTTTGCTAAAGTTGGAAGTCTGGAAAAAGAAGAAAAGCTTGATAATTTTCTCCAAATTATCAAGGAAAAGTTAAAAATCAGCAGTCTAAATGTAATAAATTCGGGTTCAAAGAAAACCGTTAGCAAAATTGCTGTATGCCCGGGCAGCGGCGGCGATCTTGTCGATAAATTACAGGATGTTGACCTTTATGTTACTTCCGATATCAAATACCATACAGCACTTGAGGTTAATAATACGGTCGTTGTTGATGCGGGACACTTTGAGACAGAAAGAATAATTTTGCCGCATTTAAAAGAATTAATCAGCTCTTATGACATTGAAGTCGTCATTGCAGAAGAAAAATCCCCATGGAAAATCGTTTAGAAAAAAGAATACTTGGAAAATCCAACCTCAATGTTTCCAGATTATGTATAGGAATGTTATCTTTTAGTATTTATCATTCTAATTTGTCTAACGAAGCAGCTTTTAAACTTGTACAAAAGGCATACGAACTTGGAGTAAACTTTTTCGACACGGCAGAACTTTATGAAACGTACGGACATATAAAATATATTCTCGAATCTTTAAATAATCCTGAAAGTGTTGTTATTTCCTCAAGATCTTATGCAAATACCTATCAGGAAATGAGAAAGAGCATTGAAAAATGCCTGACTGAAACCGGCAAAAGTTCCATTGAGATATTTGGGCTTCATGAAGTTCAAAAAGATGAGTCTTTCAGGCTTGATGCGATGAAAGCACTAATAGACGCCAAAAAAGAAGGCCTTGTAAAAGCGATTTCCATCACAACACATTCTGCCGCAGTAACAGATATGGCGGCAGAACAGGAAGAAATAGACGTAATAATGCCGCTTATCAATTGTGAAGGCATAGGCATAAAAGACGGCAGCCTTAAGGATATGGAAAATGCCATTAAGAAAGCAAAAGAGAGAAATAAAGGCATTTATGCAATGAAAGTGCTTGCAGGTGGGCATTTAACGGCAAATACAAAACAGGCTATAGAGTATGCGGTTAATAATTCTTATATTGATTCTGTTGCAATAGGCATGGACTCTATTGACGAACTTTTATTTAACTTATCAATATTTACAGGAGAAAACAAAAGCACTGAAAATTTAAAGAACAAAAAGAAAATGCTTTATATAGAACCCTGGTGTATAGGCTGCGGCAGTTGCGTGAAGGCATGTCCACAAAATGCTCTGGTCATTGAATTTGGACAGGCGAAAGTTTTACGGGATAAATGCATTAACTGCGGATACTGTATTAAGAAATGTAAAGACTTTTACATGAAATTTAAAATGGTCTGAATTACTCGTAAAATAAGGGGTTGCAATACTTTGTTGAAAAAAGTCGAAGGAACTTTGTTTTTTAAAAAACATCTATTTTTACGAATGCCGTATTTGCAATGTCCCTTTGAGCTCAAGGGGACTTTCTTTTTTGTGATTTTAAATTAAGGACGTAATAAAAAATACTTATGCATTTTTCCGCTGTCCTTATTAACTCTTTAAAGACCTCTGCATAATTCCAGATTTAGCATTTTTTATGCAATCCAGTGCCAAGGGGCAGTGCCGCCAGAATGAATGAGTTATGCAGAGACCTCCTTTATAAAATCCAATAGCATTAGATAAATGGTTTTGATAGAATATATATGTCTACAAGTGAAAAGATTTTATGTGGAATATCTATCATGAAAAAAGTTTGCTGGATTTTAATATGGGTGTTGTTTGTTTCTTTTGTCAACATAAACAGTAGTTTTGCAAATCAAAAGAAAAAAGTACTGAAACAAAAGGTTTCTGTAGTTAAAAAGCTTGATCTTGAATCAGAATTTTATAAAAAGGCGGAAATTCAGCTTGATAGGCAACTTTACAGGGAATACAGGGTTGCTGAAAGAATAATAAGGGCAAATAAGCTTGATAATTATCCATGGGTAATTGAAATTCCAAATGGCAGTGATTATGTTGTTAATGCAGGTTCAAGCCAGGGTAATCTGATAACAATTGAATATGGATTAGTGGATACTTTTTACGATGATGTTTCCGCTCTTGCGTTTATAACAGCTCATGAGATGGCACATTCGATTTTAAGGCATCTTTACCGTCAGGGACGATATGATCAGGTTCTTAGTAAAAATTATCAGAATGATGTTAACAATACAGACCAGAATTTATCTGATTTAATTTGTAAATATGTTATTTTAAGTTCTGTGGTAGGTAGTTATGGGGCTTATAATATAGCAAAATCAGGAACTGATCAGGGACAGCAGGCTCTAGAAAATAAAAAAAAGGAAATTGAATATGACAGACAGGCTTTTTCAAGAAATTGTGAATATGAAGCAGATAAACTTGGGCTTGTTATGATGATTAAAGCAGGCTTTTCACCGGCGAGCTGTATTAAAACTTTTGAGTTTCTAAAGAGAATGCCTGAAACGCTGGAAGAAGATTCAACCCATCCTGCTACAGAAAACAGGATATGGCAAATTCAAACTATGCTAAAAAACTTGAATGTTGCGCAGTTAAAAAAAGATGGGCTTTATAATATAAAAAAATCAAAACCATTGACTTACGAAAAGTGTTTTTACAAAGATAAAGGCGAATTGAGAAAGAAAAGCATTGTTATTAATTCAAAGTATGCAACAGAAAATCCCAATGATCCTTTTAAAATTATGTTTGGTAAATAATAAGGGTACACATTTTATTGTGCACCCTTATTATCTGATTAGGTTTTTTATTTTTTCTCATTCTGAAGTTTAGTAATATTTTGATTTAATATTACTGTTGCAGCGAGTACTTCCTGACATTTTGCTGTTATTTCCTCAACTGTAGCTGAAATACTTGTTACAGAATTACCGGCGTTATTCATTTTTTCTTCAAGTTCGTTTGATATAGTTCCGATATTTTCTATCTGTCTTGTAATATCAATTTCGCTTGTTTTAGTTGATGAAACAACTGTTTTGGACTGATCAGCCAGTTTTCTTACTTCATCTGCAACAACAGCAAATCCTTTTCCGGCTTCTCCAGCTCTTGCCGCTTCTATTGTTGCATTAAGGGCAAGAAGATTTGTTTGACCCGAAATATTTACAATTTCTTCGGATGAATGTGTAAATCCTTTTAAACTTCCGTCTATTTGTTGGATACTCATTCTAAGGTTATTTGCAGTTTCTAGAATACATGTGATCTGTGCATTTATATCCTCAAGATTTTTAGCATTTTCTTCACTGCCTTTTGAGACTTCTGTTATAGCTTCTGAAATACTCAAAACTTCTTCGCTTAGAGTCATCAATTCCTGTTGTCTTTCCTTACTTAATAAATTAAGGTTATTATACGATGTTTCTACTTCTTCATGAGCTTTTTTGATTTTTTCCTGTTCAATTTCTACTTCTTTTTTATTGTAATAAATGCAGTTATCAAGGAAGTTTGTACTATTATAAATAGCTCTGGCCATATTTTTGCAGCTTCCATATCCACAGGCATGGCAGTTAATGTTTCTGGATGCTTCATCAACTTTATGAAGGTCTGTATAAATTCTTTCATAATCTGATTTGGATGGTTCTGCTGTGTGGACTGATTTTGACAGATCACGATACCCTCTTGTAAAATCATTAAGACTCAGTGTCTTGTTAAAGTAATCAAACAGTGGATATGATGTTTTGAATAAACTCTTCTTGCTTTTTTTCTTTATGACATCTTCTTTTAATTTATTCATTTTATTATCGATATCATCAATATGTCTGCTTTTTGTTGTTGCAGTACCCAGGTTACACCCATGTTCGCAGTTTAAAATATCTACAAGAAGAGGTAAGGATTTATTACTGTTAATTCTTTCACCGAAAGAATTAAGGTAATCATATGCAAGCTCGGTACCTTCAACCTGCCTGACCCATGCGCCCGGAACATGAAATTCAACGTTTTCTCTTAATCCGCCCGGTCTTGAGAATGTCAATCCAAGTCCGCATCCGATATCATCAAAGTTAGCATCCTGATACTCGTTCAGGTTTATTCTGTTATTTGCGATATATTCACTTAATTTTTTATAGGTAACATTGTAACTGACATATCCATTTGTATTAGGATCGTTAAATTCGTCCATTTTTGCCATGCAGGGTGACAGGAATGCTATTTTATCAGTAACATTCATATATTTTTTCATATAAACTGCTGTACATAAAGTTGGACTATGTACAGGTGATAATTTACTGATTAATTCAGGTGTATATTTTTCTACATAATTTACAATTGCAGGACAGGGTTGAGCAATAACTGTATCAAGATTCCTTTCTGTTATGGCCTTTAGATAACCCCATGTACATATATCAGCACCGAAAGATACGTCATAAATCAAATTGACTCCTTTTGATTTTAAGAAGCCAAAAATCTTATTATAGTTGTCAAAATTAAAACGCACAGCTGGAGCAACAACTACAGATATTTTGTGTCCTGATTTCAAATCATTGAAAAATCTTTCTGTATCATCATAATAATCTCTTGCCCCGTGGTCACAGGCATTAAAACAATGACCACATTTAATACATAAAGCATTATCAACTTTTATCCTGTTGTTTTCGTCTGCATTTTTGTAAGCAACGTTAGCATATATTGCAGGACACCCGTCAACACACTTGTTACAGCCTACACACTTGTCTTCTTTGGTATAGACTATCACATTTTGATCACCAGCTTGCATTTTTATTCTCCTCTATAGTGTAGTTAAATCCAGCACTAAATTTGTTTTTATAATATATTACTCTATATCTTAATATTTTAGAAGTATTTTTATTGTTAAGATATTTTAAGTTACAGTGGAAATCTCACTCAATCAGAATTAATCTACATTTGTAGATTTTTATTATTTTATAATTTACCAGATTTTCTGATTTATACACTTTCATAAATATTTTAGAGAGAAAATTTTCAGCCATTATAAATTTGATTTTATACTTCTACTATTACTTATAAATTTATCTTATTATATCATAAAAATAAATCAGCCATTTTCTTGATTATGCTTATACAGGAATCACTTTGCTTTTCTGTGCAGAAAAAATGCATTTATTTTTTCCATAAAGCTTTCAACATTGATTGGTTTTGTTATGTAGTTATTACAACCGGCTTTCATTGCCCTTTTCATGTCTATTTCCATTGCGTGTGCAGAAATAACAAATACTGGTAAATTTTTTGTACTATCATCTGATTTAACAAGTTTTATCACTTCAAGCCCATTAATTTCAGGTAATTGTAAGTCCATTAGTATTAAATCTATATTGCTTTTATTTTGCCTTATTAAATCAATAGCCGATTTTCCGTCGTATGCTTCAATTATTTTGTATTTCTGATATTCAAGAATATCTTTTAAAAGTTTCATATTGATAGGATTATCTTCTGCTATTAAAATAGTGCCTTTAGTATTCATTTTGTGTTTTTTAGATCCTTCCTTATTACTCGGGTGATCCGTTTAAAGGTATTGTAAAAATAAAAGTTGCACCTGCATCTGCTTCACTTTCAACGTGGATTGAGCCGCCATGCATCTCTACGAGTTCTTTTGTTATTGTTAATCCAAGCCCTGTACTGCCTTGCTTTCTGGAATAAGAATTATCAACCTGATGAAATTTTTGAAAAATTTCTTTGTGATACTTAGGTTCTATACCAATCCCAAAATCTTTAACGGAGATAGTAGTATTTTTACTGTCAGAATCAACTTTAACCAGTATTTCGCTGTTTTCATGGGAAAATTTAATCGCATTACTCAACAGGTTATAAAGTACCTGCTGAAATCTCCTGTAATCAGCATATATTTCCAGTTTTTTGTTTTTGCTGATGATTTTTATTTCAATTTGTTTTTTGGAAGCTAAGGCATTAACGATGTTTATAACCTCTTTTATGGCCTGTTGAACTATAAAATTCTTTTTATTAAGTTCAAGTTTGTTTGCTTCAAGCTTAGATAAATCAAGAAGGTCATTAATCATTCCAAGAAGATGGATTCCGCTTGCGTGTATATCTTCAACATATTCTTCCTGCTTTGGGTTAAGTTCACCAAAAATTTTTAATTTTAAAGCTTCTGAAAAACCTATAATGGCATTAAGGGGTGTCCTGAGTTCATGGGACATATTTGCCAGAAATTCGTTCTTCATTTTGTCTGCTTCAAGTATTTTGATATTCTGGTCTTTAATGATTTTCAGTGCTGCTGATTTTTCTGTAATATTACTCTCGAGTATTTCAAGCTGCATTTTAAATACATTATTAAGTTCAGCATCTTTAAGCGAATATGCTGCCGAGCTTGAAATCGCTTCTGCAATTTTTGCGTCTTCCTGAATAAAATAATCAGTCTGTTCTTTTATAAGTACGGTTAATCCAAATAAAGTATCTTTGATTATTAATGGAATGGCCAGATAAGAATATGGACCTGTAATATTTAAACCCAGTTCTTTTATTATAGAATCTTCTGCATCCAGCACCGAGCCTAATGTGGTTTTTCTGGATCTTATGAGTTTATTTATAAGTTTATTACTTTTATTCAGGCTTTTTCTATAATCGTTATTATAAACATCAACCAGATTTTTTGATGCCTTGATTATTAACCCTTCTCCATTAAGGAATGTTATTAATGCCTTATCGTAATTAAATAAGCTCATAAAGTGGTCCAGTATAACTTCGAGCGTATCATCGAGATCATAACTGGAATTAAGGATATTAGAAATTCTGGTTAGTGCATTAGAAAGCTTGTTTATAATATTTTCACTGTATTCCTGCTGTGAAATTATAAAAGATAAGGCTGTTATCTTATTATCATTTCTGGAAAAAATTGTATTTGTCGGAATAAAACATCTATTATTGTTTAAAATGTTTATTTCCTTGTAAATTTCACAGGATTTTTCAAGATTTGCCTTGATTTCACTTATTCTGAAATCGAAAATATTTTGAATGTTAAATTTTTGCAAATTATTATCAGAGCTGATATTTAGAATGGATGAAGCTGTTTTGTTGACAAAACTCAAATTGTCTTTATCATCGAATATAAAAACAGCAACCTTTTCAGAACATTCCAGCAATTCTGATAACTGATTTTTTTCTTTGATTTCTGTTTTTTCAGCGTTCATAAAACCATTATACTAATAAATATTTGTACACGGGAAATCATTAATTAAATTATATTTTATTATATTATATTCTTTAAGAAAAATATTAAGAAATTTAAAAAGAGTTTCAAGGAGTATACCAATCCCAAAATAAATTTGGGATTTTGAAGAAAAACAGAAGTGGTATGCGAAGCAGAGAGTGATGGATTTTGGATCTCTTTGCAGAATTTAAATTCGTTCCAGTATATAAAGGGGCTTTTATGACAGATATCGCTTTATTGTTGATTACTCCAATAATATTAGGCTTTATAATCGGTAGATATCTTGATAATATTTTTCACTTAAAAATTCCATGGCTCACAATAACTTTTTCCTTGCTTGGCGTTATGACAGGCATGTGGAGTATTTATAAACGTTATATAAGATAATTAATTGTTAAGTTTTTGCAGGGAATATGCTCTCTCTAGAATCTGCAATTTATACTTATCTGCTAGAATCCAGCTTTCTATTTCCCCCTGTGGAATTTCTAAAACCTGAGATACTTTTTCAATAACAGATTTTGACATATTTATTTTACCGGAGATTATTCTGTTTAAACCGCTCTGGCTGTAGTTTATTTATTTTGCCACAGCAGCTCTTGACATACCTTTCCCTGTGGATACTTATTCGCAACGATCCAGCCATCAAACTCTTTCTGTAAAATTTCAAGAATTGGTAGGAGCTTTTTTACGGTTTTGTCAAGAAAAAGATTTTTACCATTTATCATTTTATCATTATGAAATATTAGGATTATTTTTCGTCAGTTATTAGTACAACATTACTAAATATCCTATACAGGAATATTACCAAGATGTTCAATAATGTCATAGTAATTAAATATCGCATCGGCAAAGTGGAAATTAATATTTGAGTCAATTCCTGGATTAATAGTACCGTCGCCAGCAAAATAATTCCAGATTGTAAGGTCAGATCCGGATGCAAAGTAAATTTTAAGAGCATCTACAGTGCTATCATGGTTTGTATCCAGAATTCTATATTTAACACTGTCAGAAAGAAAGTTGTTTAGATATACATTATCTGCTGTGTTATTTGTATCTGACATCGAAAAGTTGCAGTCAGAAATTGTGTCATGCCCTGTATATCTGGAAAAATCAGTATAACTGTCACTTCCAGAGCCACCCACCATAATATCGTTGCCATACAAACCGCTCAGTAAATCATTGCCATCCCCGCCTTTCATAGAATCATTGCCATAACCCCCATATAATCTGTCAGATTTATCCCCTCCATCTATATAGTCATTTCCGTTGCCTCCAAAAATAACATCATATCCATATTCACCATATAATTTATCATTACCATCTCCACCGTCTATGTAATCATTACCATCTCCCCCTAATATTGAATCGTTACCTGCATAACCAAATAACACATCACTGCCACCCCATCCGCGAATCAGGTCTGAATATCTTGTCCCCGTTAAATAATCTGGTGCATAAGAATTTCCATTAATTACTCTCATAATGGTTCTCTCCTTTTTTTAGATAAGTGTACTGATTTTATCAAATTGATTAATAAGTTAATCTATCAATTCTTTATTTTATTTAAACAAAATAAAATCCCTGAACGTGTAAAACTTTATGTGGTACTGATTAATATTCATACGGATAATACCTGTTAACAAAATCATATTTCATACCAAGTTGCAATTAATGAAGTAAAATATCAAAAAGTCTGAAATTGGTATGTGCGGAGCGGGAGTGCAGCGAGACACAGCGGAAGCGTTGAGCTTTCGATTTGGCTCGCGTAACTCATTCATGTGCGGAGCGGGAGCTTTTAAAAAGTGAAAGGTCAGTTTTACTTTTTTAAAAGCTCGTTTGTATAAAATTAAAAAGAGACTGTCCTAAAAATGAGGAGCAGTCTCTTTTTGCTATAAATTAATAATTAGTTGTTATGAAGGGATGTTACCGAGATTTTGAAGAACATCTTGGAAATCGAATGTTGTATCTGCAAAATGGAAATCTATATTGGAATCGCTGCCTGGTTGGAGTCCTCCACCATGTCCACCATAACTATTACTGTCAGCAAAGTAATTTAAAACTGTGATGCATGATGATGAAGAAAGATATATTTTAAGAGCATCCGCACTACCATCATAGTTTGTGTCAAGTGTTCTAAATGCAACACTGTCAGATAAGAAGTTGTTTAAATAAACGTCATCTGCTTGACTGTGCTGAGACGAAAGGTCTTGTAATAAATCATGACCATCATGATGAAAGAAATTGCAATCTGAAATAGTATCTTTCCCTGAATATGTTGAGAAGCCTGAATAATCATCACTGTCTGCACCACCAAGCAAGTAATCATTGCCTGTGTAGCCATTTAACAAATCATGTCCGTCTCCACCTTTAATGGTATCATTACCAGCATTGCCATAAAGGTTATCATTACCATCGCCACCGTCTATGCTGTCATTTCCATTTCCACCTGAAATATAATCATTATCATCCTGGCCGAATAATCTGTCATTTCCATCCTGACCATAGATGTTATCATCTCCATCGCCACCTAAAATGGAATCATTACCATATTTTCCTAAAAGTGTATCTGCTTCATGTCCACCTACAATTAAATCTGCATAGTTTGTACCAACCAGATAATTTGGAGCATAAGGATTACCATAAATAGTTGCCATAAAGTTTTTCCTCCATTTTAATTACTTTTTAAACTTATTAATCAATTTGATTTCAGTATTTTTACAATTTTTCTGAAATAAAAATAACCCCCTGAGCGTATAAAACTTCATTTATATTGGTTAATACTCATATGGATAGTACTATAATTCAGATAAAATAACCCTGTATAGACATAGATTATCCTAGAATTTCCTGTCTAAAATATTTTTCAGACAGACTTTGGTAAATAAAGTTTTGGGGTGATTTATTAAACAAATTTAATATCAATTTTTTTCGTTAGGACAAATACTTTAAATGCTAAATCTTTGATTTAGCCAGTATAGAAAGAATTAACCTGACTTTATTATAAATTTCATGAAATTATTATTTATACACATATATTAAGTTTTACATAAAAAAAAGTAATATAAAGAATAAGGCTATAGTAACCTTTAGGCGATTTTTACAGAATATGTTATCTATTGGAAATAATCGTAAAATTCTTTTAGTTGAAATATAAGTTTGAGTGGAGTAAAATCCCTATGTTATAAATTAAAGAGCTGGAATATAGTTACAGTTATGAAAGATATAGTTATATTTTGTGATTTTGACGGTACAGTTACCAGAGAAGATACTATTGACAAACTTCTTACTAATTATGCTGACAAAAAATGGTTAGAAATAGAAGAACTCTGGGAAAAAGGAAAAATTGGATCAAAAGAATGTCTCGAAAGGCAGCTTGACTGCATAAGCAATTTTTCTGACGAGTTATTATCTGAATTTATAGACAGTATAGAAATTGATAAATATTTTATTGATTTTATACGTAATATTAAAAGTCAAAATATCGAATTTTACATTATAAGTGATGGATTCCAACTTTTCATAGAAAAAATTCTGGAAAAAAATAAAATTTACGATACCAAAATTTTTTCAAATCAGGTTTCTTTAAAAAATGGAAAATTAACAGCTTCATTTCCTCATAATAAAGAGGAATGTGAGGCAAAGGCCGGTATGTGCAAGTGCAGTATCATAAAAGATTATGCTATGAATCGAAAAATAATATATATTGGAGACGGAAGGTCAGACATGTGCGCCTGCAAATATGCTGATATTTTATTTGCAAAAAAGAAACTAATAAACTATTGCATTAGTAAAAATATAAACTTTATTAAATATGATAATTTCAATGATGTACAACAAAGTTTAATTCAGGAGGTTAATTTTAATGTTGAAGCTGGATACGCTGTCAGATAAAGAAATTATAAAAATTGATGACCAATACTGTTCATATGGTGATACGGTACATTATTTAAACCCGCCAAAAGTTTTCAGAAAATGTGATGGTTCATTTATTTATGATGAAAATGATACCCCGTATCTGGATATCCAGATGTGGTATTCTGCATGCAATTTTGGTTACAGGAATGAAAGAGTTAATAATGCTGTTATAGATCAGCTGGGAACGTTACCTCAGCTTGCTTCACAGTTTATTAATCCGAACAGGTCACTTCTGGCACAGAAGATTTGTCTTGCAAACGAAAAAAGATTCGGAGAAAAAGGCAGAGTTCATTTTAATATAGGTGGAACATGTGCTGTTGAAGACGCTATTAAACTGGTAAGAAATTATACAGGAAAAAATCTTTTATTTGCTTACATGGGCGGTTATCATGGAAGAACACTCGGTGCTTCATCAATAACTTCCAGCTATAGATACAGAAGACGGTATGGTCATTTTGATCGTGCACACTTTACACCATTTCCATATTGTTACCGCTGCTATTACGGTAAAAAGAAAGATACCTGTAATCTTTACTGCGTTGACCAGTTTGAAAGATTATTTGAAAATGAATATAACGCAATGATCGATATTAAAACAAAAGAAACGGAATTTGTCGCATTATTTGCAGAACCGGTTCAGGGTACAGCAGGATATGTTATTCCTCCTGAAGGTTACTTCAAAAAGATGAAGAAAGTTCTCGATCAGTATAATATCTTGCTTGTCAGCGATGAAGTTCAAATGGGCTTTTACAGAACAGGTAAACTCTGGTCAATTGAAAACTTTGGAGTTACACCTGATATTATTACCTTTGGTAAGTCGTTAACAAACGGTCTTAATCCGCTTTCCGGCATCTGGGCTAAAGCAGATTTGATTACGCCTGAAAAATTCCCTCCAGGGTCAACACATGCAACATTCTCTTCCAATCCAATGGGAACAAGAGCAGGTCTTGAAGTAATGAAAATGCTTGAAGAAGTTGATCATGAAGCAATGATAAGAGCAAAAGGTGCCAAATTCCTCGAAGGCTTGAAACATTTAAAAGCTAAATATAAAAATATAGGTGATGTTGATGGTTTAGGTCTTGCTTTAAGAGTTGAAATCACAGAAGATGACAGCTTTACTCCAAGCAAAGCATTATGTGATACAATTGTTGAAGAAGGATTAAAAGGCAACCTTAGTTATAACGGCAAAAAATGCGGTCTTGTACTTGATATAGGCGGATATTACAAAAACGTTCTTACTCTGGCACCTTCACTATATATAACAGATGCTGAAATTGACATGGCTGTTGATTTATTAGATCAGTTATTTCAGAGGTGTACCGCTTGAGCTCAAAAGACGGGTTTCAATTAAAACATAGCGAAAATAAGCGAGCAGTATTACTATTTCATGGCATGACCGGCAGTCCGTTCGAAATGCGGCAATATGCAAAGTATTTATACAAGGCAGGCTTTGATGTATACTGCTCCTGTTTACCTGGTCATGGCGGTGAAATTAACGAGATTAAAAAAGCGAGATGGCAGGAATGGCAAAAGCATGCCTTAAATGAATTTGATTATTTAAAAAACTGTTATGAAGAAGTCTTTGCGGCCGGATTATGCCTTGGGGCGGTACTTGCATTGTCACTAGCGGAAGAAGGCAGGGATGTTGCAGGAATAGTCGGACTATCAACCACGTTATATCTTGATGGCTGGACGTTACCCTGGTACCGCATATTTTTCCCAATCGGAATTAATACTGTACTGAAATTCTTTTATGATTTTCCTGAATCTGAACCATACGGCATAAAAAACGAAGCTGTAAGGAAAAAAATCAGTTCCATGTACAATGATGAAACAAATGATACAGCATTTGACTGTATTCCTTTAATGTGCGTTGTTGAACTTCTAAAATTTTCCAAATATTTCAGAAAAAATATTAGGAAAATTAAGGTACCATTTGTTGTTATTCATTCAAAATACGATGATCTTACAAGTATTAAGAGTGCAAAATTTGTATATAAAAAGGCATCCTCAGAAATAAAGGAATATATCGAGTTAGATAATAGCTATCATTTAATAGTAATTGATAATGAAAAGCAATTTGTCGCCGAAAAGTCTATTGAATTCTTTAATAAATTATCTAAATATAATAGGCAAATAATTCAACCGGTCGAAGGAGAAGAAATTTTATCAACATAATTATAATTATTTATTATAATTAATCTATGGATATATAATGTGTTCGTCAAGCAGGAGTCATTTATGGTTAGTATAAGTCATATTATAATAACAGTTGGAATATTTATAAGTTTAGCCCTGATAACAGGGTTTATCTGGGGTAAAAAATTATTAAAAGATCAAATATCAACAAGTTTCAGGGAAAAATATGCAATCAGTCTTGTAATAGGCTTTGTTTTATATTTAATTACTTTATTGGCCTTAATTGTAGTAGCTTTCATTTTTGACCTTTATTTATTCGGGGCAGCACTGATATTGCTATTGATAATTCCTTTTATAATCGGAACATTTGCAACTTTTGAGAAGGCAAACTTCTTTGTTAATATGCAGGTTACCACGTTATTTGCAAGCTTTATAATAATGTTTTCGATGATTGGCAGTATTCAGCAACCTGTAATGAATCACCATATTTTAACAAGGAATGAAGTTCTTTCTCACTTTAAACAAAGTATATGCACTATGGTCAGACCATACAATCAAGTATTTAAAAGGATGGTAAAAGTTAAAACAAAATAGAAATTTTAACTTTTATAGTAAATGCACTCAATAATTATACATAAATGTAAATTATTAATCTGGCATAGTCAGTTTCTTTTAATACTATGGCTGATATACAATTTAGATGTATTGTCTGATATGTAAGAATCAGCAGGAATGCTGGTATATCCTGGTGAATATAAAGCTAAATCAGAGTATGCAGGGTTATAATAAATTTCCTGATAGATATATTTAGTAGAATCACCTGCACTTGTATACATTTTTTCAATGGCATTGAGCCTGTCAACTAAAGGATATTTATTTTCAGGAATATAATTCAGTTCAGGGTTTAGTTTTTTTAATGCTATCCATTCCTGTGTTTCGTTTAACCATCCCTGTAGTTCTTCTGCTTTAGATGAAACAGCATCCTGATGAATTACTTCGTGGCTTAATATTGCATTTAAAGCTTCTACTGGGGCGTTTCTATGTTCATTGCTTATCAGTATATATAAATTCCCTGAATGATCCTTGCAGACAAGTGCTTCATCATTGCTGCACTCTGGGGATACATCCGAAATATTGATAAACAGAATCCTGATAGGTCTTTTCGAAAGGTTGTCACCCATAATTATATTTCTGGTTTTTTGTCCCAGTACAGTCTGGTTTAATGAATCAAGAACCTGTATCAGTTTTTCATCATTAGTGATTTCTGAATATACATTGTTATCTGCCAAACAGGAGGATGTATCGAAAACCAGAGCAAATAAGAAAGAAAGCATTAATATTTTTATAAAATTTTTAAACACAAAATAAACCCTCAGAAAACATTTGCAGGCATAATAGGTATTACAACGCCTCCAGGTGATAAAACCTGGAAATGCTTCCTTGCATTAGGTTGTCTGTTTCTATTTTAGAGATTTACTTCCATAACTGATGCGTATGTAATTTAATTTTTTCCTTACAATTTATTTATCGATTTGTTTTAAAAAAAACTTTAGGATATTTACTTAAATATGAACTTTTATTTACATTCATCCAAATTGTTTAAGACTATTGACAAATGGAAGTTTTAACCGCCTGTATGACAGGTGATGACTGAAGATAAAATCGTAATTTGCAAAAGATATTTTTTAAAAGAAGAAATTTTTTAAAATCCGGCCTGAATAATGTTTTGTCCGTATTTTGTTTCAAGTTTATCCCATGTTTTTGCCAGATTGCATTGTTTCATAAGATTTTCAGTAGAATTAAAAAGGGAAAGCTGCGATATATCTGTTAAATTTTCAAGAATAACTCCAGAACTCCTGTAAATATTATAAGGATTATAAATCTGTTCAAATATTTTATTTACAGCATCAAAAATCTCAAATTCCCAGTCTGTCGGGTTTACAAGCACATATTTTGCATAAAAAACTCTAAAATCTTTTGTCCTTAACATAATTATTATTGTCCGGGTCTTTAATCCGAGTTTTCTTAATTTTTTACATGCTCTGTGTGTATGATAGTGAATAGAATTTTTAATATATTGTGCATCAGAGGTAAAATTCTGAAAAGAGCTGGTTTTTTGTATAGATTTAGGCATTATCTGTATGTCAGAAACAGGATAAACACTATCTCCTGAAAGTTCAAGCTTGAGTTCGATACCTTTTTTGCCAAAAATCTTTTTTATCCAGCTGTCGTTTTGCATTATAAAATCGTAAGGTGTATAAATTCTAAACTTATTTAAAAGTGCTGCTGTATTATTTCCAATGCCCCATATATCTATTAAATCAGTATTTCTAAGTTCGTTATTAATATCCCTGAAACCAATCCTGTAAAAACCGTCATTCTTTTTTGCTTTCTCTGTGGCAAGTTTTGCAAGAGTTTTAGTCAGGCTTACCCCAACAGATACAGGAATACCCACTTTGTTTTTTATTTCCTGCTTTATAAATTCAGCCATTTCAAGGTATGATCTTCTATATAATTTTCTGAGTCCGGTCAGATCTAAAAATGCTTCATCTATCGAATAAATTTCAACGACAGGACTTATATCTCCAAGGATACTCATTACTTTTGAAGAAATTTGTCCATAATATTTTAAATCTCCCGAAATATAGAAAGCCTGTGGATAAAGTATTTTTGCCTGAAACGCAGGCATTGCCATTTTGATTCCCAGAGCTTTGGCTTCTTTTGACCTTGCAACAATGCAGCCATCATTGTTACTGAGTACACAGACAGGTTTTCCTAAAAGAGACGGATTCCTATACTGTTCACAAGAAGCAAAGAATGAATCACAGTCAACGAGTGCAATAGCTCTTAAATTCATTAAGCAGATCCTTTATTTTTAATAATTTTAAAAAATATAATGCCCCTTTTTGGAGTGGTTTAAAGGGGCAAGGGAAGTGCGAATCTGTTATTTTGGGATACTATCCCTTAGTTGTTAATAGGAGGTTAAGTTTTTAATTGTCTTACCACTCCGGTTACAATACCGAATATTTGTAGTTCTTGATTAGCTCTGATTATTGGATAATTGTCATTTGCTGGTTCAAGCCATACCTCACCTTTCTGATTTTTGTAGTATTTTATCGTAAACTCTCCATCTACATAAGCTATTATAATATCACCATTTTTGGCCTCACGGCCTTTCTGTACAACAACAATATCGTTTTCATGAATTCCTGCATTTATCATTGAATCACCGGATACCCTTATACAAAAAGTAGAGGCAGGATTTTTGATAAGCATGGAATCGAATGAAACAGTTTCTTCTATACAGTCTTCTGCAGGGGAGGGGAATCCGGCCTTGACTCCAGAGTGAAAGTAAGGAATGCCAAAGCAGTCCTGATTTATAAAAAATCTGTTATCACGCTCTTTAAGACAGCCGGATTCCAGAAGTTTATTAAAATATTGCCATATTGAATTTTTGGATTTAAATCCAAGATCCTGACAAATTTTCTCAAAACTGGGAAGAGGTTCTTTGCCGTATATGCTTTTTAGCTTCTCTAAAAAATCTTTTTGCTTTTGAGTAACCATTTTTTACCAGATTAAATACAAAACATGATTTTTAACTATATATATATTATGAACAAATGTTCATAAATTGCAAGTATTTTTTTATAATTCAACAAAAAATTTAGGAAGCCCATTTTTTGTTAATAATATCGATAGCTGATAAGAATTTTTGTAGGTTGCTTCTTGTCTATCAAGATTTTACAAATAATAAAAAATACGTAGAAGTGGTCTCAAAACCTAACGAGATTTCGCAAAAGGATTATTAAACATCCAAGTATAACAAAGGCGAGATAGTTTTCTGGCTTGACTTCCCATCTAACAATAATTCTTCTAAAGTAAAAAAGCC
>Ga0074193_1000327_pt1 | contig 84230 bp, 92 predicted proteins | sample EPASupsiteHSE605_FD_64523 | JGI IMG/M metagenome (GOLD analysis project Ga0074193, IMG submission 64523) | Bioremediated contaminated groundwater from EPA Superfund site, New Mexico - Sample HSE6-05 | ecosystem: Environmental > Aquatic > Deep subsurface > Groundwater > Contaminated ... | reverse complement strand
ATAATTTTATTTTGAAGAACCATGATTGGCTCTTTTAAAATACTGACTTGCTTTGTTTTTTCCAGTTAAACTGGAATTAATTGACTCGGTCAAATCTTACGATTCGACCCGCACATTTGTTTTTGGTTTTATTCAGTTTTCAAGGATCTTGCTTGCGTTTGCCGCACTTGACGACTTGTACAGTATATTACAATTTCATCTCGGAGTCAAGCACTTTTTTGAACTATTTTTCGGCTCATTCAGTGGCTCTCACCCGACGGCTTATTTATAATATCAGATTTTATGCCCTCTGGCAACCCCCTTGCGGAAGTTTATTTGAAATTTTGTCTGCCGCGTGTCAGCGGCAGACAAATCATAACCTATTTCTCAACTTTATACTTAAAATTATCGATAGTCGGGCGTAAATCAGAGCCGCCTTCCTGGGCATCAGCTGTCAGCAAGGATTGAATGATTATTGCACATTCAAGACGTTTTTTCTGTAGCTTGCAGCCATACTCATAAGGTTTGCTGATGTCTCCGTTAATAAGATCAGCATTGGCATGACACCCGCCACTGCAGAAAAACCTTGCCCAACATTCACGGCAGGTTGGTTTGTTCATTACGTGCATATGACGGAACTTTTGAACAAGCTCAGGTTTAACCACGCCCGTTTCAAGTGTTCCAAATTTATATTCTTCCCTGCCAACAAATTGATGACACGGATAAATATCACCTTCCGGTGTTATTGCAAAATACTCATGTCCGGCGCCACAGCCCGCGAGCCTCTTAGCAACACATGGGCCATTATCAAGTGCTACATTGAAGTGGAAGAAATCAAAAGGATTGCCTTCACGCCTTCTTTGCAGATAAATTTTTGCCAATTTTTCATATTCTTCCATGATTACCGGCAAATCATCATCAGTCAGCACATATGGTTCATCAACACCGACAACAGGTTCGACAGAAATCTCCTTGCCAACTTTTGCCATATCGAGTACTGACTCAGCAAAATGTACGTCATAGTGAGTATAAGTTCCCCGCAAATAATAGTTTTTGCCTTCACGGCTCTCTATTACCTTTTTAAAGCCACGCACAGCAGCATCGTAGCTGCCGGTTTTATTTGGGAACGGACGCATCTGATCATGTGTCTCTTTTTTACCGTCCAGGCTTAAAACCAGCATTACGCGGTTTTCATTTAAAAACTCCACAATATCATCATTTAATAAAGTACCATTAGTCGTTAAGGTAAGTTTGATGTTCTTGCCAGTTTCCTTCTCACGTTTCCGCACGTAATTAATGACATGACGAACAACATCAGGATTGACTAAAGGCTCGCCGCCAAAGAGATCCAGTTCTAGATTGTGTCTTTTTTTGCTGCCTTTGATTGCAAATTCTACTGCCTTCTCCGCAATTTCCTTGCTCATCAACTCACGTTTACCGCCAAAATCGCCAGTACCAGCAAAACAATAGCCACAGCGCAAATTGCAATCATGTGCAATATGCAGGCAAAGGGACTTAAGCACAGGCTCTTCGCTAAAAGTATCCGGTACAGGATACTCTGGAGAGAACAAAAGTCCTTCATCTTTTAATTCATGCAGTTCTGCCAAAACTTCCCTGATGTCTTCCTCTGAATAACGACCAGAAAAAGCTCTAAGTGTTTCTTCGTCGTTTTCTCCGTTAAAAACATCCAGGACATCATAGATGATTTCGTCAACAAGATGAACAGCACCACTATTAATATCAAGGACGGCCATATTGTCGTCCAGTTTCATTTTATGAATCAGCAATTAAAATTTCCGCCTTTCTTTTACAGAAAAATAGCTCCCTGCGCTGGCAGGGAGCATAAGTGCTACAAACACTCATTATTGTTTTTCGCAAACTTGGTTGCCAACAGTGCAGGAAGTCTTGCAAGCTGATTGGCAGGAAGCTGGGCATTCTCCACAACCACCGGTTTTTAAAGTTTTGTTCAACATAGCTTTATTCACGGTTTTAATATGTTTCTTCATTTATGAACACCTCCGATGTATTCTTGAATTAGTATTATTTTATATTCTTTTGGCTAATACTGCAAGTATTATTAGCATATTTACTGCAAGAACCTGCGTGCATGAGCAATATCAATACCATGTGATCTAGTCCAGCTGCTCAATTGAGCCCACAAAAGTCTTTTGGCAAACATCTTTACATCCTTGCCATCGTTGAAGATGTTGACTCTATACAACTGGTAAGCAGGAGTCTCTGCAGTATTAACGCCATCTATACCGGTTGCCGCCGCGACATAGCCGTTTTTTGACAACGCGCTATAAACATCTTCATTATAGCTGCCGAAAGGATAAGCAATTGTATTTACATTGAAGCTCGGATCAAACTTATTCAAAAACTCTTTTGAATTTTTCAGTTCGGCATCAAGTTCCTCTGGCGTAGCTTTAGCCAAAGCGACATGGTTATAAGTATGGGAACCTATTTCCCAACCATTCTCTTTCAGGCTTACCACATCCTGCCAGGTAACATAGCCAGGCCAAGCCATATATTTTATAGCAATAAAGATCGTGCCGGTATAACCATATTTTTTCATAATAGGCATGGCAACCCTATTGTTATCGCAATATCCATCATCAAAGGTTATAACAAAATTTTTATTAAAAGCATCAGGGCCCATTTCTCTTTTATTTACGAATTCATTAAGGCTGATGCTTTTATAGCCATTATCATGCAGATATTTCATTTGTGCCTCAAAAGTATCAGGTGGCATGCTGTAAATATCCTTATTGGTAGTAATCCTGTGATAAGCAAAAACAGGAACGCTTCGATTACAAAATTTTGCAAAATCTGCATATAAAGCGATACCAACAACTACTAGAAATCCAAAAACACAAAGAATAATCTTGACTACTCTTGACATCAATCAGTCATCCCCAAATCTTTAGCTATCTGTTCTAATTTTTTCAGCCTATGATTAATTCCGGATTTTCCTATTTTGCCTGTTGCCATATCCGCAAGCTCGGTCAAAGATGCTTCCGGATAAGTAAGCCGCATTTCTGCAGTTTCCCGCAAAGTAGAAGGTAATTTAGAAAGCCCTAAAACTTCACCTATATACTTGATGCTTTCAACTTGGTGGACGGCTGCCTGCACGGTTTTATTCAAATTAGCTGTTTCACAATTGACAATACGATTAACGTTATTGCGCATTTCTTTAATTATACGCACATTTTCAAATTCCATCAAGGCATTATGTGCACCAATAACAGAAAGAAAAGATGTTATCGCATTGCCCTCCTTAAGGTAAACAATATATTCGCCTTTTCTGTCCGTCATCTTAACCGGCATGGAAAAAGAATGTATTATACTCCTGATCAATTCAGCAAAATCATAATTACCTGTGACCATTTCGAGATGATAATCACCGGCAGGCCTGCTAACAGAACCTCCGGCCATAAAGGCCCCTCGTAAAAAAGCTCTTCGGCAGCAACTGGTAGAAAGTAGTTTTGCTTTTCCTTCTGCAATGCTTGTCAACAGTTGAAGTGTCTCCAGGGCCATACTGACCTCTGGTGATGGCAGCACTCTGACCTGATAGCGGTTATTTTTCTTCAAACGCCGCGATCTGGTTATTACAACCTCGGTCTGCAGTTTAAAGTTTGTCTTCAATAGTTGCAGCATTCTTCGCGCTAAAGCAGCGTTTTCTGTTGAGAAATGAATACCTATATTTCTGCCACTCAAAACAATTGCACCGCTCATTTTAAGTAAGCCATACAATTCACCTTTATCACAGCAGCTTTTTTGTCCTTCAATCCTGGCCAGTTCATTTTTAACTTCATTTGAAAAAGACACTGCTTTACTCCCCACGCTTATTTTTTTCCAGGTTTCTTATGCTTTGGCGTACAAAAACGTAATCAAAGAATTGTATACCTTTACCGAAAAGTCGCAGACGATATACCAAAGAAATAATTGTCTGTGCGAGTTTCACAGGATTATGTCTGACAAAGTCAGTTGTACTGATCAGACTATTGGCTACTACTTCTATACCAAGCTGACGAATTTGTTCAATATCAGGTGATACAGGCATAGAGCCTTTTTCCTGGTACATAGCAAGTTGGGCTGCCGTAACGCGTTGGCTGTTTACTACGACATAATCAAGAAATTGCTGTCCAACATGGTCAATAATAGCTTTTACATGTTCATAAGCGCCATAACCATCTGTTTCACCAGGTTGGGTCATGACATTGCAGACATAAATTTTAACAGCTTTTGACTCGATAATAGCCTTTTTTATTTCAGGTACCAACATATTGGCAATTACGCTCGTATAAAGGCTGCCTGGGCCAAAAATCAAGACATCTGCTTTCATAATTGCAGAAATTGCGCCTTGAGTTGCTTTGGCATCTGACGGGATAATTTCCAATTTTTTAATTGTTTTTTGCGCCAATGATATTTCAGACTCGCCTTTGACAATTGTCCCATCAGACATCTCTGCCATCAGGTTAACATTTTCCAGCGTAGAAGGCACTACATGACCTCTTACCTTTAGGATTTCACTGACTGCCACTAACCCTGCTTCCATGCTGCCCTCGGCTTCCGCCAAAGCTGCTATGAACAAATTGCCAAGATTATGGCCAGCCAATGGTGTATCCCCTTTGAACCTGTACTGCATGACCTTTTCCATTAGCGGTTCTGTATCTGCAAGTGCAACAAGACAGTTTCGCAGGTCGCCCGGAGGGATAATACCCAGCTCCTGGCGCAGACGGCCGGAAGATCCGCCATTATCTGCAGTTGAAACAACAGCTGTGCAATTATGAGTTATATATTTCATACCTCGCAAGAGGACGGAAAGACCTGTGCCGCCGCCAACAACAGTTATTGCAGGACCTTTGTTCAACTTACGCTGACGGAAAATGCGTTCCATCAAAGAAGTATTCTCGCCTGGCAGTACAGACTCCATAACCGAATGAATAATCTGCCTGGTCGCATAAAACATGATGATCAAACCAGCCAAAAGAATCGAGATACCACCAGCCATCGAAATAGCTTTGTAGTACTCACCTGTCGCCATATACATCATCCGGAACAATAGTTCTTCGATGAACCCGATAAATTGATAATTGAATACTAAGGCTATGCCAATGGCGGAAAAAACTGCGCCAATCGTAAACAAAAACAACCAACGTTTTAAATTCATACCTGGCCACAGCCACTTAATCCAGCCCATAGAATCCTCCTGAATTATTTTTTATTCAGATCACGGTGTGCGACTTGCGTCTCATAGTCATGCCCACGTAAGAAGTCACATAGTTTATTTGCTATAAATACCGAGCGGTGATTGCCGCCTGTACAACCAATGGCAATAGTAAACTGACTCTTGCCTTCTTTTTCATATTCTGGGAGTAAAAACAAAACCATATCCTCAAGTTTTTTGGTAAACTCACGGGTTATCTGATAATTCCAGATATAGGTCATTACTTCCTGATCATTGCCGGTAAGCATTTTCAGCTCTGGAACATAAAAAGGATTAGGTAAGAACCGCACGTCAAACATCATATCACAATCAAGCGGTATCCCATGCTTAAAGCCGAAGGATTGTATGATAACATTCATCTTGGATAAACTGTCACCACTGCCATAAAGTGCAATAATTTTATCCCGCAGGTCTGTTGTCGTCGTGTTTGTGGTATCGAGAATGTGTGTGGCCTTGGCTCTTACATTGCCAACCTTTTCTCTTTCCTTGGTTATCCCCTGGCTTAAGCTGCCCTCATTAGCGAGCGGGTGCCTACGCCTGGTTTCCTTATATCTTCTGATCAAGACTTCATCACTGGCATCAAGAAATAAAAGCTCATACTTAGTACCGTTAAGCTTCATTTCATCCAAAACGCCAACCATTTCCTCAAAGAATTCACCGCCGCGAATATCAATTACAAAAGCAATACGATTAACTTTACCCTCCGTTTGCATACAAAGCTCAGCAAATTTTGGAATTAAAGCAGGCGGCAGATTATCGACACAAAAATAATTAAGATCTTCCAAAGTTCTCATTACTTGAGTTTTGCCGGCACCGGACATACCTGTAATGATTAAAATTCTTGAATCACTCATAATATCACCTCCGCTCTCTAAAAGTCAGCTTGTTCACATATGCTGAATTTTTAATCTCTGCAAATCTAAAATCGTACTTAGCCTCTACAAAAACTGTTTTTCCAATATCTAAGTACATTAAGTATAGTATACTATTTTACTCTACCAATGAAAAGGACATTTACTTAGCTTTATGATATGCAGAAAGAGTATGAAACCTTGTACAAGGTTTCATACTCTTTCTTTTAAAAAGCACAGGGATCGGAAAAAACTGTTTGCTTACCAGAATCAACTTTGGCAAAAACTTCTGCCATGGCTTGTTCAAGCTTTTCGAGCATTATCTCTATCTCTTCATTGGTGCTGGCAAGCGGTGGCATAAATATGATAACGTCCCCGATATTTCTTACGATTAAACCGTATTTTCTGGCTGCCTGACAAATTCCCCCAGCCATCAGCAATTCTGCTGCAAAAGGTTCTTTCTTTTCTTTATCATGCACCAGTTCAATACCAGCCAGCATCCCGCATTGTCTTGCGTCACCAACATATTTCATTTCATTCATTTTTTTCATATGTTTAGCAATTACATCCATTTTGGGTGGTAAATTGGCTATGACGTTTTCCTTTTTGAAAATCTCCAGACTGGCAAGGCCGGCAGCGCAAGCAAGTGGATTTCCCGTATAAGAATGTCCATGATAAAAAGTTTTGTATTCTGTAGGTTCACCTAAAAAGGCATCATATATTTCATCAGTTGCCAGAGTTGCGCCAAGAGGCAGATAACCGCCCGTAATACCTTTAGATAAGGTCATCAGGTCCGGGCTTATACCTTCGTTGTCACAAGCCCACATTTTGCCTGTCCTGCCAAAACCGGTTGCTACTTCGTCCACAATCAGAAGAACGTCATATTTCCTGGTTAGTTCCCTGACTCCTTTGATGTAACCTTTTGGCTGCATCAACATGCCAGCGGCAGCTTGCACTAAAGGCTCAATTATCATTGCTGCCGTTGTGTCAGCATGTTCTTTCAGATAAGCTTCAATTTCATCCAGGCAATATTTGAGGAAAGCTTCTTCGCTCGCCATACCCTTTATCTTATTATGATAAAAAGACGGACAAGTCATCTTTGATGTACTGAAAAGCAAGGGCTTATAAACCTTGTGGAAAACATCAATATTACCGACGCTGACAGCCCCTACCGTATCACCGTGATAGGAGTCTCCTAAGTTTATAAAACCCTGCTTTTCAGGATGGCCTTTGTGCTGCCAGTATTGAAACGCAATTTTCACTGCTGCTTCTACAGCCGTTGACCCATCATCAGAATAAAAAACCTTATTTAATCCGGCAGGCGCCACTTCTACCAGTTTTTCAGCAAATTCAGCGGATGGTTTATTGATTAAACCTAACAAAGTAGAATGTGCAATCTGGTCAAGCTGATCTTTGATTGCCTGATCTATCTCCGGTCTGTGATGACCGTGAATATTTACCCACAAACTGGAAATGCCATCGTAATAACTGCGTCCCTCTGTATCATATAATTTTACGCCTTCACCACGTTCAATAACCAATTGTTCGTTTTCATTCCAGCCTTTCATCTGTGTAAAAGGATGCCAGATATAATCTTTGTCTAACTTTTCCCACTTATTCAATTGCGTTTCCTCCCGCCAAACTGATAATTTTATCTATGGCAACGGTCTTTTCCACTATAGAAGCGATTCCGGCAACGTTACCGTCTTTAATAAGTTTCTCATCTATAACTGGTAATTTGCCCAAAATAGGCAAGCCTGTGAGTTTTTCATAATAGTAAAGATTGCTTTGTTCTAAAACTCCAGCGGAACCTTCATCCCAGCAGTTAACAATCAGTCCCAGGACATTAAGGCCGTGATTTTTTGCATATTCTACCGTCAAAACAGCATGATTGATATTGCCTAAAATAGATTTTACAACTACCAGTACAGGTACATTGATTTCCTTGAAAAAATCTTTTACAAGATAATCATCCGTCAGGGGTGCAGAAATACCACCGACACCTTCAACCACAGTTATCTGCTTGCTGCCAATCATTTCGGCAGCTTTCCCTGTCATAACTGCAGGTTCAATATTTACACCAGCCAGGCGGCTTGCCTGCGCCGGTGACAAAGCGTCTTCCAACACATACGGAACTACTTTGCTTTGTTCTTCTTTATCTATGCCAGCGCAAGTCATCAAAAAATCGGCATCTGTCGACAATAACCTGCCATCTTCCATTCTTACACAGCCAGAGGCCGCCGGTTTAAAAACTCCTGCCTTCAACCCTCGCATGTTAAAGGCAGCAGATAATGCACCGCTGACCATTGTTTTGCCCATGTCAGTATCAGTAGCCGTTATCCCGATTGCAATCATTTCTAAGCCCTCTTTCTTTTTGCTTCCTGCCATACTTCAATTATTAAGTCTGCCGCATGAGTGAGCTGTTCCTCAGTATGTGCCGCTGTAACTGTAAGCCGCAAGCGGCTTTGACCCTGCGCGACAGTTGGCGGACGAATTGCAGATATCAACAACCCTTTTTCTGCTAATGCCCCGGCAATCTCGCTTGCCAGCGAGGCTTCCCCCACCATGATAGGTATTATCGGGGTTTCTCCCTCCACCAGCGGAATGCCAGCCTCATGAAGAATCTTTCTCATCAAAATGCTATTTGACCACAGTCTTTGTAAATAAGCTTCTTTGTTTTTGCTTAATAAATCAAGAGCGGCCGCTGCAGCCGCCGCTGGCGCTGGTCCAAGTGCCGTCGAAAAAATGAATGGGCGTGACTTATTGATAAGATAGTCTATAAAAATTTTCTTTCCCGCTACATAACCGCCCTCTGCCGCCAAAGCCTTGCTCATGGTACCTACCTGCAAATCAATCTTTCCCTGCAGACCGAAATGTGCCGCAGTACCGCTGCCATCTTCGCCTATAACGCCAACGGCATGGGCATCGTCAACAATCAGCGTCGCCTCATATTTTTCTGCCAGCCTGACCAAAGCCGGCAAAGGCGCAATATCCCCATCCATGCTGAAAACGCCGTCTGTGACAATAAACCTGTTGCCCTCAGTTGGATCTTCACTCAATAACCGTTCTAAATCAGCCATGTCCGCATGTTTATATACTTTAACCTTTGCTTTGCTGATTTTAGAGCCATCAATAATGCTCGCATGATTCAGCTCATCACTAAAAACAACATCTTTAGCTTTGACCAGCCCGTAAAGAACGCCAAGATTGGTCATATAGCCTGTATTAAAAATTAACGCTTTTTCGGTATGTTTGAACTCAGCAAGCTTTTTTTCCAGAATGCTCGCTTCAAAATGTCCGCCGGTAGTTAGTCTTGCTCCACCGGAACCGGTTCCGTAATTATTTGCTTCCTTAGCAGCTGCAATTACTTCAGGAGCATGAGTCAAACCTAAGTAATTATTACTGGAAAAAACCAAATACTCTTTGCCGGCTTCATCAACCGCCCTTACGGGATCAAGAAAACGCAGGTTCTTGATTTTTCTGGTCAGACCACGTTCCTCTATCAGCTCTAATTCTGCTTTGAGTTCTTCTTCCAACTTAGACGTTATCGTCACCTCCCAGACTGATCAACACAGCTTGTTCCTGCAAATAGGAGCACAACTTATCAATGTCTGTCTCTTCTTTGACGAAAAAAATTCTGCCGCCGACCGGGCTGCCCATTTCTTTCATTACCGGTATCCTTTTATAGCCAAATCTGCTCGAAGCTACGTAGCCCGTCACATAATCAGGGTCATCAGACCAACATAATTCAGCAATAATATCATCTGCGCCTGCAACCTTGGACGCAAGAACAAGGGCTTCCCGCACATGTTCACCACTAAGCCCGCGTCTCGCCAGATCAGCCTCGTAATCGCCTGAATCCGCGCAATCCATTTTGCTTACGCGCACACCGCGCTGACCTAGCCCGTCCAGACGCTTGCCGCTGACTGCATCGAATATCATTGCGCCACGCAAACTATCAGGCAATGACAACAACGCTGAAATACCCTTTTGAGCTGCCACGCTTGTGACTCCGGCTTTTTCAAGTTCTGCAAGTGCTAAAGCATGCCCCTCAGCAACATCAGCTGCCTCAAAACTTTCCATGGACAACAGAGGTTTATAAACAATATCTTCGTTCTTTACTTCTTCTATCCGGATGCTGATGAAATCGGCCTTACCTCTTTGGTGTGTCCGCGCTCTGTCCAGCATTCCTAATACAGTTTTCTCCAAGCCGGGCTCACTTAAAATGCGCTCAGCACCAGAAATATGCCGTCCTCCCTTTTCGTGGGCACCACCCTGGGCGGCACGCATCTTTACACTGAAAAGCATTCTCTCTTCCCCCTTTTTACATCTGTGGTTTTGTTAATGGTCTTCCCAAATCTTTTAACATTGTCTTGTCATCTTCCGGTCTACGACCGCCGGTTGTCAGATAACCGCCAACCATAATGCCATTCATGCCGCCGTTCAAAGCCAGAGCCTGCAAATCACGCAAGTTTAATTCTCGCCCGCCGGCAGTGCGAATAAGCGCTTTTGGCAAAATGAAACGGAACACTGCAAAAGCACGTAATATTTCCAACGGGGTCAAACTTTTATTACTTTCAAAAGGAGTTCCCTCAATCTGATTTAATAAATTGAGTGGAACCGAATCTATGTCAAGACGTTTCAGCTCAAAAGCCATTTCCACGCGTTGCTCAAGTGTTTCGTTCAATCCTAAAATACCGCCGGAGCACACACGGATACCGGCATCTTTGGCAGCTTGAATGGTTGACATTTTGTCCTCATAGGAATGTGTGCTACAAATATCCGGGAAATGACTGGGAGCAGTTTCAATATTGGCATGATAACGGGTAACGCCAACTTCTTTGAGTTTGTTTGCCTGCTCTGGAGTCAAGATTCCTAAAGATGTGCAAATTTCGATACCAACTTCTTTTTTTATTCTGGTGAGCGCCTGCAAAATATTTTCGAAATCATCAGCTTTGCTCTGACCACGGCCGCTCGTAACAATAGAAAAACGTACCGCTCCGGCTGCTTTAGCTTTTTTTGCTGCTTCCACAAGCTCTTCTACTGACAAAAGTGGATACTCCGTAACACCTGTATGATAATGTGCGGATTGGCCACAAAATTTGCAATTCTCCGGACAGCGTCCACTTCTTGCATTAACAATAGCGCAGACATCTACCTCATCACCGTTAAACCTCTGTCTGATTCTGTCAGCCATAGCCAAAAGCAGCATTGTGTCCTGATCCGGCACGTTTATCAGATCAATAGCTTCCTCCCTGGAAATTTCTCCGCCTTTCAGAACTTTCTCCGCATACTCTATTATCATTCCAAACGCCTCCGTAAACCTTTTATTTATTTTAGTTAACGTTTAGATTATAGCACTGCCTTTTATCATCGTCAACCAGTATAATTTCGCAGGTTAACGTTATAAAAAAAGAATAACCGCAGCACCCGCTGCGGTTATTTAAAACATTAAATGTTATCTTTTCTAGTCTTCAACTACGATTTGCTGCGTTAAAACAGTTTCAATGGCCAAAGCTACGCCATCCACGTTATTGGCAGCAGTTACCATTTTTGCAACATTTCTGATGCGATCGTTGGCATTAGCAACAGCAACGCCCAACCCTGCACTGGAAATCATTTCGAAATCATTGTTCGAATCGCCAATACACATAGTGTCACGCAAATCTATGCCATTTTGTTCTGCTAAGGCCTTAACAGCGTTCCACTTGCTTACCTCAGGATTAATTACTTCCAAAAAATCATTGAAAGAATTCGTCATCATGATTTTATTGCCAAATTCTTCCGTTAGTTCTTGTTTGATTTCTGCATTCCTGCCCGGAGCAGTCATCAAAAGCAATTTGTGCGGTGCTTTGGACAGTCTGTAAAAACGCTCTCCCAAAGCTACAAATTCTACACCGGCAAAACTTGCATACATTTGAGCAAAATCACTTGTCTCTTTTACTAATAATGTATCATCAACATAGGCCTGAACATAGTAGTTTTTCTGTCTGCAGTAGTCGAGCACCGCTAGTGAGGTTTCATAATCCAGCGGTGAATCAGACAAAACTTCTTTGGACAGGGAGCCTTTGACATAGGCACCATTATAAGCAATCAGCGGCACATCCAGTCCCAGTTTTTCAGCATAAGGTTCAATTGAACAATACATCCTGCCAGTCGCAATGGTGAATATCACCCCGGCATCAACAGCTTTACGTATCGCTGCCGCATTGCGTTCGGAAATTTTTCCCTCATCATTCAGTAGTGTGCCATCCATATCACTGGCAATTAACTTAATTCCCACTATTTTACCTCTCTTTTTTACCTATCTTCTATCAATAAACCAATTATCGCTGCCGCCAGGCAAATTTGCAACATAACGAGCGTCGCGCCGGCAATATCGGAAACAATATAACCCGGCAGAAGCTTGATTGTCAAATAGGATATTACTGCAGTGCAAAATGTCGCGAAAACAGTACGCATGGTTTTTCTTACAAATATTTTTTTACTGGCAGTATGTAGTAAAGCAGCGGCAAGCGCAATAATGCTGCTGCCCAAAATTTGACCGCCTAAAGTAACAATGTGAAGTGATCTCGTTGCGTCAAATAAAAAGAAATAGAACAAACCCAGGGCAACAACCCTCAATAAAAATCCGCACATGCCGTCCTCCACCTATTATCACAGAAGGAAGGATGCTCCGCAAGCGAAACATCCTTCCTCAGAATTATGCCTTTTCAAATTGATCCTTGCTAACACCACAAACCGGGCAAACCCAGTCATCAGGCAAATCTTCAAATTTTGTGCCTGGTGCAATACCGCTGTCAGGATCACCAACCGCTTCGTCATACACATAACCACAAACAATACAAGTCCATTTCTCCATAAGGTCAACTCCTTTTAAAGAACTTCGTGGTTATTATAACATAATGCATATGTATTCGCAATTAATTATCATTACAAAATAGTTTCTCTTTTTGCCTCTAAGTCCATGCGAAAGAAATCATAAATCTTTTGGGCACTCGCTTTATTCATACCTGCTACGCCTGCCAATTCTTCCGTTTCAGCTGTCTTGATTGCTTCGAGCGAACCAAAATGCTTCCACAAAGCTTCTCTTCTCTTTGGCCCAATACCCTCGATATGATCAAGAATGGAGACAAGATTTCTTTTGCCACGCAACTTGCGGTGATAGGTTATCGCAAAGCGATGTGCTTCGTCCCTGATACGCTGAATTAGTTTTAAGGCATCAGAATCCTTGGAAAGCATGATACTTTCATGCGCGCCTTCTACAAATATTTCTTCTTCTCTCTTAGCGAGGCCAATGACAGTCAGTTCATGCAGACCCAGTCCTCTGATAACTTCAAGCGCTGAGCTAAGCTGTCCTTTGCCGCCATCAATAATAACCAGGCTAGGCAAATCTTTGATATCACGATAGCGCCGATAAACAACTTCCTGCATTGATTTAAAATCATCAGGCTTGCCTTCTGTTGAACGAAGCTTGTATCTTCGATAATCTTGCTTGCTCGGTTTGCCATTTCGGAAAACGACCATAGAGGCAACCGTCTCACTGCCCTGCGTATGCGAAATATCAAAGCAGTCCATTCTTTCCAAAGTTTGCGGTAAATGTAAGGCAAGGCGAAGATCTTCAGCCGCCTGCTCTTCACTCTTCAAGGAAATCTGACCTTTGCGGAGCCTTTCTGCTAAATTCTTTTCGGCATTTTCCGCAACCATTTTCAATAGGTCGTATTTCAAACCTTTCTGTGGTTTCAGCAGCTCAACTTTTCTTTTTGCTTTTTCGGATAACCATTCAGTCAAAATATCCAGTTCTTCCTTTTCCGGCAAAACAGGCAGAAGAATTTCTCGGGGAATAAAAGTTGCGTCAAAATAATACTGTTTAAGAAAAGCAGTGATTATTTCTTCCTCAGTTTCATTATTTTCAGTACTAAAGAAATAACTGTCCCTCCCTACCAGCTTGCCGCTGCGTATGAAGAAAATCTGCAGGCAGGCACCTGTCGCATCGCTGGCAAGAGCAATTGCGTCCTGATCGCCACCGCCAGTAACTGCTTTCTGCTGTTCATTAAGCCTGCCTACTGCATGAAGTTGGTCACGCAGACGGGCAGCTTCTTCAAAATGATAGGACTCAGCAGCTTCATTCATACGCTGTTTGAGCTCCTTGACCACATCATTAGTGCGGCCTTCCACGAGCATAAGGACAGCTTTGATCATCTTGCCGTAATCTTCAGGACTGATATAGCCTGCACAGGGAGCCAGGCAACGTTTAATATGATATTGCAGACATGGCCTGTCCGGATTCATTTTGCGGCAATTTCTCAAGGGAAACATTTCCCTGATTAATTTCACTGTGGCATGTAGAGCTCCTGCATCCGCATAAGGGCCATAATACTTGGCGCCATCACGCAAAACTCTTCTGGTGACATAAATCCGCGGATACTGTTCCTGGACCGTAACTTTCAGGTACGGGTAACTTTTATCATCTTTGAGGCTTATATTGTAGCGAGGACGGTGTTCCTTAATAAGATTACATTCGAGGATCAGTGCCTCCAGCTCATTATCAGTAACAATGGTTTCAAAATCATCAATTTTGGCAACCATGGCTTTTACTTTTGGCGTATGAGCTGCCAGATTTCTGAAATAACTGCGGACCCTGTTCTTCAGAACAACAGCCTTACCTACATAGATGATCTTACCTTTGTCATCACGCATAAGATAGACACCAGGTCTGTCAGGTAAAACTGCTAATGCCTGAGAAATTTTCTCATTCATTCCGTCCACCCATTCTTAGCTGCCGCATCCAGAAGCTGCTTGATATACACCGCGGTATAAGACTTTTTGCTTTTTGCCACTTCTTCCGGTGTGCCGGTAGCAACAAGCGTTCCACCTTTGTCGCCGCCTTCAGGTCCAAGATCTATGATGTAATCAGCAGTCTTGATTACATCAAGATTATGCTCAATAACAACAACCGTGTCACCAGCCTCAACCAAACGCTGCAAGACCTCCAACAGCTTGTGCACATCAGCAGTATGCAGACCGGTAGTCGGCTCGTCCAGGATATAGATAGTTTTGCCGGTACTGCGGCGTGAAAGTTCAGTTGCCAATTTGACACGCTGTGCCTCGCCGCCGGAAAGTGTAGTAGCAGCCTGACCCAGTCTTATATAACCCAAGCCAACATCCTCAAGCACTTCCATTTTGCGATGAATACGCGGCAAATTTTTAAAAAACTCACAAGCCTCTGAAACAGTCATATCCAGCACTTGAGCAATATTTTTTCCTTTGTAATGCACTTCCAAGGTTTCTCTATTATACCGGGAACCGCTGCAAACCTCACAGGGCACATAAACATCCGGTAAAAAGTGCATCTCTATCTTGTTCATGCCATCACCACGGCAGGCTTCACATCTGCCGCCCTTCACATTAAAGCTGAAGCGGCCCGGCTTATAGCCTCGCATCTTTGCTTCATTGCTATTACTGAACAATTCACGGATGAAGTCAAAAACACCAGTATAGGTAGCAGGGTTTGACCTTGGTGTGCGCCCTATCGGCGACTGGTCAATATTAATTACCTTATCGACATTCTCCAAGCCAAGAATCGCCTCATGCTCAGCTGCACGAAGGCGTGTTCCGTGTAGTTTGGAAGCAAGCGCATTATAAAGGATATCGTTAACCAAAGTGCTTTTGCCTGAGCCGGAAACACCTGTGACAACTGTCAAAACACCAAGCGGGAAAGCAACATCAATGTTTTTCAGATTATTGGCACTCGCGCCTTTAACAGTCAGGAAATTGCCGTTGCCCTGACGACGTTCTTTAGGTACCGCAATAAATTTTCTACCGCTCAGATACTGCCCTGTAATAGATTTGGCATTTTTCTTAATCTCTTCCACAGTTCCCTGAGCTACGACATGGCCGCCATTTTCACCGGCACCGGGTCCAATGTCAATGATCTGGTCAGCCGCATACATTGTTTCTTCATCATGTTCGACAACAATCAAAGTATTACCCAAATCCCGCAAGTGCTTCAGCGTTTCCAGGAGTTTGCCATTGTCGCGCTGATGCAAACCAATACTAGGTTCATCAAGTATATAGAGAACGCCAACCAAACCTGACCCAATCTGCGTCGCCAGCCTGATACGCTGTGCCTCACCGCCGGATAAACTGCCGGAGGCGCGGTCAAGAGAGAGGTAGTCGAGGCCAACATCATTAAGAAAATGCAGTCTGGCAAGAATTTCCTTTAAAATCTGACGTGCAATAATTTGCTGTCTCTCTGTCAATTCCAGCGTGTCAAAAAATTTTATACAGTCTCTGACGGTCAGTGATGTTACATCGCAGATGTTTTTGCCGCCGATAAGAACCGCCAAAGCCTCCGGTTTTAACCTTTTGCCATGACATTCAGGACAAGGAGTGCTGGCCATGAAGCTTTCAATATCAAGGCGCATACTCTCTGACATAGCCTCTCTGTGACGTCTTTCCAGCAAAGGAATGATACCTTCAAAAGCTGTTTCATGATGCCGTATTTCCCCTTGTAAATTTTCATAGAGAAAAGCAAATTTTTCATTCCCACTGCCATAAAGAAGTATCTGCTGCAATTTCTCCGGCAATTCATTCCAGGTTACATCTAAGGTAAAATTAAATTTTTCTAATACTGCGGCAACTTGTTTCATGAAATAAGAATTAACGTTATTGCTGACTGCCGCTATTACACCCTGAGCGAAAGTTTTGCTGCCATCAGGTATAACAAGCCGCAAATCAATTTCCAGCTTCATGCCCAGGCCAGTGCAAACCGGGCACGCGCCGTAAGGATTGTTAAAAGAAAACAGCCTCGGTTCAATTTCCGGCAAATTGATATCACAATCGCTGCAGGCAAAATGCTCGCTGAACATTAAAGTATTGCCACCGATAACCTCGATTTCGACAAGCCCTTCGGCTAACCCTAAAGCGGTTTCCACAGAATCTGCCAATCTTTGTGTGATACTTTTTCTGACAGCCAAGCGGTCAATAACCACGGCGATATCATGTTTTTTCTTTTTATCCAACACAATTTCTTCGTCAAGAGTCCTTACTTCTCCATCTACGCGCACACGAACATAGCCGGCTTTTGCCATGTTTTCCAGCATTTTCTGATGCTCGCCCTTCCGCCCTCTGACTAGTGGAGCAAGAACCATAAATTTGGTTCCCTCCTCCATTGCCAGTACTTTATCAACGATTTGTTCGACAGTTTGCCTTTCAATTACCTTACCGCATTTCGGACAATGTGGTACGCCTGCCCTGGCAAAAAGCAAGCGCAGGTAATCATATACTTCAGTAACAGTACCGACGGTAGAACGTGGATTATGGCTGGTAGTTTTCTGGTCAATGGAAATTGCCGGAGATAAACCCTCTATATAATCAACATCAGGCTTATCCATCTGTCCAAGGAACTGCCTGGCATAAGCCGACAATGATTCTACATAGCGACGCTGCCCTTCCGCATAAATTGTATCAAAAGCTAATGATGATTTACCTGAACCGGAGAGTCCTGTTATTACTACTAACTCGTCACGTGGTATTTCCACTGTAATATTTTTTAGGTTGTGTTGGCGTGCGCCTTTGACAATTATTTTTTCTTTCATCTATTTTCTCCTGTTGCTTTTAGGCAATAATTTCTGTCCAAGCTCCCCTTTAACAATTATCAGGCGGTCCCTATATTCCGCGGCTCTTTCAAAATCTAATTCTTTAGCCGCTGCAGCCATATTTTTCTCCAGCTCTTTGGCCAGTTTGCTAAGTTCCTTCTCTGATTGTTTTTTGATCTCCTTGACAGAATAATTAATACTGGTATTTTCTTCATTGACTTTCGTCAGCTTGATCAGCTCACGCACTTGTTTTTTGATAGTCTGCGGGACAATACCATATTTTAAATTGTGGGCTTCCTGTTTGGCACGGCGCCTGTCTGTCTCGTCAATGGCTCTTTTCATCGAATCCGTCATCCGGTCAGCATACATAATGACGCGGCCATTAACATTACGTGCCGCACGGCCAATTGTCTGAATCATTGCCGTATCAGAACGCAGGAAACCTTCTTTATCTGCGTCCAGAATAGCAATCAGGGAAACCTCCGGTAAATCAAGGCCCTCACGTAAAAGGTTAATGCCAACCAAAACATCGAATTCACCAGCGCGTAAAGCATGAATTATTTCAGCGCGCTCAATTGTAACTATTTCCGAATGCAGATAGCGAACTCTGACGCCAGCCTTCTTCAGGTATTCTGTCAGGTCTTCGGACATACGCTTGGTCAGCGTAGTGACCAAAATTCTTTCACCTGCTGCAGCTACCTTATTGATTTCTCCAAGCAAATCATCTATTTGCCCTTTAATTGGCCGAATTTCAATCATAGGGTCTATCAAACCTGTTGGTCTGATAATCTGTTCCACAATATTGTCAGTTTCTGCAAGCTCATACTTACCTGGCGTAGCCGAAACATAAATTGCCTGATCACGCTGTTCCTGAAATTCATCAAATGTCAGTGGTCTGTTATCGAAAGCAGAAGGAAGGCGGAAACCGTGTTCGATAAGCATAGCTTTACGGGAACGGTCACCTGCATACATTGCCCTGATTTGAGGTAAAGTTACATGGGATTCATCAATTACTAAAAGAAAGTCTTTCGGGAAGTAGTTGACCAGCGTAAAAGCTGGTTCCCCCGCTTTACGTTTGGCTAAATGGCGCGAGTAGTTCTCTATGCCTGAGCAATAGCCCATTTCATTCATCATTTCCAGGTCATAATTAGTACGCTGTTCCAAACGTTGCGCTTCTAAGAGCTTGTTCTGTGCCTTTAATTCCTCGAGTCTTTCTGCCAGCTCCTGCTTGATATCCTCCATTGCCCTTACAAGGTTATCCCTGGAAGTAACATAATGGGAAGCCGGGAAAATGGCAGTATGCGTTCGCCTTGCTAAAATCTCGCCAGTCAGCAAGTCTACTTCCAGCAGGTTTTCTACTTCATCATCAAACATTTCAATGCGAATCGCTTTTTCATTAAACCCTGCTGGTATGACCTCGATCACGTCTCCTCTTACGCGGAAAGTACCGCGTTGGAACGCAATATCATTGCGACTGTATTGTATTTCGACAAGTTTCTTCAAAATAACCTGACGATCTATTTGCTGTCCCACCCGCAATGAAAGCACCATATCATAATAATCCTGTGGCGCGCCTAAGCCATAAATGCAGGAAACGCTGGCAACAACTATCACGTCGCGTCTTTCAAAAAGAGCACTGGTTGCGGAATGGCGAAGTTTATCTATTTCGTCATTAATAGAAGCATCCTTCTCAATATACGTATCTGTCTGCGGAATATATGCCTCCGGCTGGTAATAATCATAGTAGGAAACAAAATATTCTACCGCGTTCTCGGGGAAAAAGGCCTTAAATTCGCTTGCCAGTTGCGCGGCTAATGTCTTGTTGTGAGCAATAACCAATGTAGGTTTTCTCACTTTATTTATGACTTGGGCAATGGTATATGTTTTACCAGTACCAGTTGCTCCGATAAGAACTTGTGTTCTTGCTCCATTTTCAATACCACTGATAAGCTTTTCAATGGCCTCCGGCTGGTCGCCTGCCGGTTCAAAGGGTGCCTTAATGTTAAATTCCATTTTATTCTCCGTAATAATAAAGTTTCTCAATTGAGATTAATTATAGCATTTTTTCTTTCTCTTTCATAGAATTGTGGTGATATTTAAAGGGCGTCCGCATTAAATGCAGACGCCCTTTAAATTATTTTTTTACAAGCTCTTTTTCTAAATAACTAATTGCTTCGGTTAACTGATTTTCCCCTGTTTCACCAGCTGCCTCAATCACCACGTCCGGTTCTATCCCTGTGCCATTGATTGAACGGCCACTAGGTGTATAGTAGCGGGCTATTGTTAATTTCATACCAGTGCTTTCATCAAGATTGCTGACAGCCTGCACAGAACCTTTGCCAAAAGTTTTAGTTCCAAAAAGTTTCCCTGCCTTTGTATCCTGCAAAGCACCTGCAACAATTTCGGCAGCACTTGCTGTCCCTTGGTTAACAATTACTGCCACAGGATATTTTGTCTTTTCAAGGCTGGAATATTCGGTAACGCTTTTACCGCTTCTTTCCGTCACAGAAACAATCGGCCCTTTAGGTACCATCAGCTCTGCCACTTTGACGCTTTCACCAAGTAGGCCCCCGGGATTATCTCTTAAATCGAGCACTAAGCCTTCCATACCTTGACCTTCAAGCTCATGAAACTTTTTAATAAAATCAGATCCGGTATTTTCATTAAACATACCTATCCGTATGTAGCCTATTTTATTATTTTTCATTTCACCGGCAACGGTTTCCAGTTTGATGTCCGACCTTATTACTCGTACTGTCTTTACTTCACCGGCAACAGTTTTTAACTCAATTTCGACAGTAGTTCCTTCTTTACCGCGAATTTGCGCAACCACGTCTTCTAATGTCTGTCCGGCAGTTTTTTTGCTGTCAATGGCGGTTATCTTATCTCCACTTTTTATGCCAGCTCTGTCACCTGGCGTTCCTTTAAGCGGCGCAATCACAACAAAATTATTGTCCTTCATGCCGATGACAACACCAATGCCACCAAAATGTCCTTCAGTGCTCGTGACTAATGATTTGAAACTTTCCTCATCAAGATAGACAGAATAAGGATCACCTAAAGCATTAACCATACCTTTAATAGCACCTTCATACAGCTTGTTATAATCAACGGATTCGATAAAGCTGCTGCGAACTATAGAAAGTGCTCTCATGAATTTAAAGGTCCCAGGTAAGCTGCCCGTTACAGACTGCAGCCCATAAAGAAGTGCGCCAATAACCAGGCCGCAGGAGCAAATGCAAGCGATTACAACTGTAACGATACTAAATCTTTTCTTTAACATGCTCAGGCTCCCCCATTTTTATGGTAAGTAATTCATTGGATCTGTTACTTCACCATGAATACGCACTTCAAAATGACAATGCGGTCCTGTAGAATAACCAGTGCTGCCTGCATAAGCAATCGTCTGGCCTTTTGACACTTGCTGGCCATTATAAACAGCAAGGCTGGAGTTGTGTCCATACAAAGTAACCAAACCGCCGCCATGGTCAATCATCACAGCATTACCATAGCCGCCCATCCAGTCAGCATAGATTACTGTGCCGGAATTAGCAGCAACAACCGGATCACCATAATCTGCTGCGATATCAAGGCCGGAATGGAATTTCTGCGTACCGAAAATCGGATGTGTGCGCCAGCCAAAAGGAGAAGTAATTTCGCCATAAATAGGCCAGACAAAGGCGCCTGATCCCCTGCTTGCAGACGAGATAGTACCGCCGCTTTCCAGATTACGAATCATATCAGCTATGCGCTGCGAAGTTTCCATCAATTCATTGTATTCCTCATCCAGGCGGCTCTGTTCAGATACGGCGTCGTTATAGGCTGATTCACGTTCCATTGTTTTTTGAGCAACCAACTGCTGCTTAGAGGATACTTCACTATGTACAGTCTTAACCCTGGCCATATTGCTTGCCAAGACTTCCTGAGCTGCTTCCAGCTCTGCTTTTTTCTTTTTCAAGTCGGCTAGCAAGGAAACATCATTGGCAATAATCTTTTTTAACAAATACATACGCGAAGAAAAATCCGAAAAATCTTTTGCACCTAACAAAACATCAAGATAATTAATCTGTCCGTTAATGTAAATATCTTTCAAACGTCCGCGATAAGCAGCAACACGTTTATCAACCTGTTCTTTTTTTCTGTCCAAAGCTACAGTATTGTTTGAAATCTTATCTTCCAGATCTTCGCGTTCTTCTTCAACCGTAGCAAGCTCATGCTGCGCTTCGCTGAGCTGGGACTGCGCCTCAAGAAGTTTGTCTGTTGCCGAAGCGACAACCTGCTTGGCATTTTCACGTTCCACATCTTTGTTATAAAGCTGTTGTTGAATACTTTCCAATTCAGCTTGTTTATCTTCTATTGATGCTGCACCAACAGGCGCAACAAGATTAAGAAAAAATGTTGCGGCCAAAAACACAGCTATTATATCTTTCTTCAACATAGATGCCTCCGACATTAAACCTTTAAAAATTTACGCAGAGATATGCTGCTGCCTGCAGCCCCGATAGCCGTACCAATAACTATCAGCGTAATATCTATATACAACAATAGCGGCCAGGTAGGAAGAAGCGGGAAAAAAGCAAGAGTTGCGTGCACACTGTTTAAGATAGCACCATATACCTGATTAATAATAAGCGTAGCAACTAAAGCTCCTGTAAAACCCAGGAACATCCCTTCCAACAAAAACGGCCAACGAATGAACCAGTCAGTAGCACCAACATATTTCATTATCGTTACTTCCCTGCGGCGGGCAAAAACGGTAATACGTATCGTGTTAACAATAATAAAGAGAGTAGCCATGGCTAACAATAGAACAAGCAATATGCCGCCAACTCTCATTATCTTTGTCAGTCTGAAGATATTCTCGACAACTTCCTGTCCGAATTTGGCAGTCTCAACACCATTAAGGTCGTCAATTTTTGGTGCCAGTTCGCTGATACGTTCCGGTTTATCAACATGGACTTCAAAAGAATAGGGGAAAGGATTTTCATCACCCATAAAATCAAGCAGATTACTCTGGCTGCCCAATCTATCCTTGAATCTCTCTAAAGCTTCATCCTTAGTTATATTCTTTACGCTTGTAACACCAGGCAAGGCCTTCAGTGTTTTTTCAGTAGCTTTCAGCGTTTCAGAGCTAGCTGAATCTGCCATATATACCGAAATCTGAACCTGCGTCTCTAAAAACTTGGCAACATGATTAGTATTAAAAACCATAACCATAAAAATGCCGAGGACAAGCAGCGACAGCGCTACGGTTGAAACTGAGGCAAGACTCATCAGCTGATTGCGTTTTATTGACTTAAAAGTTTCCCTGACAAAATATTCTTTAGTGCTCAGACTCATATCCGTAAACTCCCTTGGCATCATCTCTGACGATTACACCATTTTCTATTGCAATTACGCGTTTACCCATGGCATCTACAATTTCTTTGTCATGCGTTGCCATTACTATTGTCGTACCACTTTCATTGATGCCGGTAAAAATACGCATGATATCTTTACTCGTTTCCGGATCAAGATTACCCGTAGGTTCATCTGCAATTACCATGATAGGATCATTAACAATTGCCCGGGCAATAGCTATTCTCTGCTGCTCGCCACCTGATAGCTCTGCCGGATAAGCATTGGCGCGGTTTTTCAGGCCAACAAGTTCTAAAACTGTCATTACACGCCGTCTGGTCTTCACCGCTGGAGATTCAATAACCTGCATAGCAAAAGCAACATTGTCATAAACGGTACGGTCAGGTAAAAGGCGGTAATCCTGAAAAATAATACCCAACTGTCTCCGCAAAAAAGGAACTTCCTTATCAGTCAAAGCCAGGACATCGACACCATCAACATAAATTTTACCGGTAGTAGGCAATACTTCTTTGAATAGCATTTTGATAAAGGTGGACTTACCTGCGCCACTAGGCCCAACTAGAAAGACAAACTCGCCGGGCTTTATATGCAAATCAATATTTTTTAAAGCCACAGAACCATTACGATAGGTTTTACTGACACCACTCATTAATAGCAAGGCAAGGCCTCCTTCATTTTATCATTTTGTTAACAAGCCAACCGCACGAGCAGCATTTCGCTGCGCTTCCTTGCGTAAGGCTTGTATTTTGGCGTTCTGCTTCTGTGGCACACGCTGCCACATTTTTGCGCTTTCACGCAAGATATCTTCGCTGGTTATCTTGTCTATGCTGCCCGCAACAGTTCCTTCCATTCCTTTGACAAAACGATCAACCTTTGGGTCATAGGAAACAGCTAAAAACGGTACGCCTGCCAGTGCGGAAAAAACTAGTGCATGCAGCCTCATACCTATCAGAAAGTCAAGATTACTGATAAGAGAAACATATTCTTCTGTAGTATATCCCTCTTCAAGAATAATGGTATCCGTCTGGTCTTCCATCAAAAGTGCAATTTCCTTAGCAATTTCCGTGTCAGACGGGAACTGTAAAGGCACAAAAACAATATAGGCATCATATTGTTTACGCAGCTTAAAAGCTGCCTCGGCAAACACATGCATGAATCTTTGCTCTCCAGGCCAATGTCTGACAGCAATACCGATAATTGGTTTTTCGCCCTCCAAACCATTTTCCTGAAGAATCTTTCTGCCAATATCTTTTCGATCGGCAACCAATGAAAAGACGGCATCAGCAGTAACCAGTATCCTGTCAGCCGATAACCCCATTTCCAGCAATTCATCGTAGGAGCCATCATCTCTTACCGTGATGAGGTCTGCTTTTCTGCAGACGTATTTTGTCAAGCTGCGTGCGACAGAAGAGTTTATCGGGCCAATACCCTGTGCATAGAGCATGACCTTTTTTCCCAATAGCTTTGCCATCAACAGAATGCTTAAGTAATAGAGAATGCTGCGTTTGCTCGTGACATCCTGCAGGAGACTGCCGCCGCCGGATAAAAGCAAGTCCGCACTCAACATTGCTTTGAATATTTGTAAAGGATTAAACCTGTGAATCGAATTTACTCCGTGTTTTTCCGCTGTGATTTCCGGTTTGCCGGACATAACAGTAATTTCGACATCTTGCCGTTCAGCACGCAGAGCCTCGATAATGGCTGTCAACATTGCTTCATCACCGGCGTTCGAAAAACCATAATAACCGGAAATCAAAATTTTACTCATGTTTCAAGTATCTCCTTTGTAAAGCCTGCAAATAAGGATAGAATATGGCAAACGCAATAAGTACACAGATACCTATTGCTGCTCCCAGCAGGTAGCCATCAATTGCCCTGATATAAGACATAATTATGGGAGTTCTCATATGAGCAAAAGTTTGTACCAATGAGCCTTGTCCGATAGTTGCGGCCAAGATAAAAGCAACACTGAGAAGACGTGGGAATTTATTGTAGACCGCAAACGCAGCCAAGTAAAAGGCTGGGTGGCCAACCAAAAATTCTTTTTCACGCGGACGCGCCTTCATCATTTCTTCAAGGAAAAGTCTTAGTTTCACTTCAATATCCGGCACCGGTACTCCGGCTGTATGCCCAGAACGGCCAATAAATACCCAGGCAATAAAAGCAAAAACGATCATGGCAAAAACTACTTTTAAAGTTATAGGACGGGAAAGTACATTCTCGATTCTGGTAATTACATTTTTACTATCGTCATCACCTTCAAACAAAGAATACCTTCTGACGCACAGGAAAAACATCAGTAATATAGGTAAAATAAAGGTCAGCTTTACGCCTTTATAAATATCAATCTCCATCAGAAAACGAACATCGCCAAGAATTGCTCCGACGAACGAAGCGCCAACCAGCGAAATGGCTATAGCCAGAGCTAGCTGCCATGTAGCTGCAAAAAGAACAGCTGTCAACGGCTTGCCGCCACCATGGTAATTATCCCAGATGTTAAGAATATAGTTCAGGGAAAGCACCGGAATAACGGTGGCAGCACACAATGCAAGCACTTGCCTTGCCAATAGTCCCTTAGCAAACAAGATTACTGCGCTGAAAAGCAAGCCCGCAGCCAAGAGCAGAAGATATTGATGCTTCTTCTTAATCTCAATGAGCTGCGTAAGATAAAGCATGCCGGCCGCTAGAATACCAAAGACGATTGGGATAAACAGCAAGCGATTAGGCATATATTCTGCAAAGATACCAGCCTTGCCTATGCTGAAATTTCTCGCTTCGACACTTTTCGTAATATCTTCTACGTAATCCAGATTAGTCTGCAGCAAGGTCTTGCCATCCTGTGGTTCCAAGAAGGTCTTAACATAATTAATTCTGATGTTACGTTCTTCATCGGTCAAAGCCCAACGAAGCATTGCTTCATTAACTTTCAGCTTCTTTTGCTCTGCTTTATCAATAACGTAAGTACGAGCACCTTTGTAATCCATCAGTTCGGCCATAGGTACAAGCCCCTCCAATGGTACAAACTGAAGCTGGACAATATTTTCGACCATCGCCAGCGTAATATCACGTTTAAGAAGATTTTCTGCTACATAGTCAAGATTTTGCTTATAACCAAGTATTGTTTTGCCGCTGCCGGCGAAAGCCGATATCTTAGCACCCGATTTGTCAAGGCGGTTGAAAAAGCCATCAATTTGCTCACGTTCAGGTGCAGAGGCCATGTTATAGCCATGCCCATAATTTACTGGTCTGGCAATAACCATGAAACCAAGATTTTTGGCCAGCTGCAGTTCTTCTGACGACAAGCCCAGATCCATTTGCCGAATGCCTTTTTGTTCGCCATAGGCTTCGCCTTCAACAAGTTTGGTATCGCCTTTTACCTCGATAACCTTCGGTGACTCTGAAATAACATGAACAAGGTCTTTACCGAAGCGTAAAGTAAGATCTTCTTCCACATCCTGCATGGTAAGAGGTGACGAGCCTTCAGTAACATAAGCAGCATTCGTCAAAATCTTCCCTTTAACGATCAAATTATGCCATATACCACTCTGTATCTGATTGGTGTGATAGGCATGCAAAAGGTCAGAGCCTGTAACTACGGTTACCTTACCTTTGTCACCAAGTTTCTGCAAGGTTGTGTCAAAGAGGATCAGACTGGTAACGCCGCGATCTTTGAACATCTTCAAGACTTTTTCTTCAGGCACACCTTCACCATGTGCCATTCTGGCAATACTCTCATATTCCATTGCCATTTCCACAGTTCGGTTAGCCTGCTCAACAGAATGACGCTGGAAATTCAAAAGAACTGAAAAAATAAGCGCAATCGCCATTATAATAATTAACACCGGGTTATAACAGGTTTTCCTCAACAAAATCTCCACCTATTCCAATTCTTCTGCATAATTATTTTATCTTCTGCAAACTACGTAAGTATGCTTCGACAAAAAGTTCCAGATTACCGTCCATGACAGCCTGCACATTGCCTGTTTCAGCGCCTGTCCGGTGGTCTTTAACCATATTATATGGGTGAAAAACATATGAACGTATCTGACTGCCCCATTCTATCGCCTGATAATCACCGGCAATATCGGATTTCAGTTCTGCTTGTTTTTGTTTCTCATATTCAAATAATTTGGCGCGCAACAACTGCATGCAACGCTCTCTATTTTGTATCTGGGAACGTTGATTCTGGCACTGTACTATGATTCCTGTAGGGATATGCGTCATACGTACAGCGGAATCTGTTTTATTAATATGTTGTCCGCCTGCGCCGCTGGCACGATAGGTATCAACTTTTAAATCTGCAGGACTGATATTAATTTCTACTGTGTCATCAATTTCCGGCATAACATCAACTGCTGCAAACGAGGTATGTCTGCGCGCATTGGAGTCAAACGGAGAAATGCGGACCAAACGGTGCACGCCTTTTTCCGATTTCATATAACCATAGGCATTATGCCCATTAATACCAAGAGTAACACTTTTAACGCCAGCTTCATCGCCTGGTTGGTAGTCAAGCACGTCAACACTGTAGCCAGAACGCTCTGCAAAGCGTCCAAACATTCTGAGCAGCATTGATGTCCAATCCTGAGCTTCTGTTCCGCCTGCACCGGCATGTAAAGTCAAAATCGCATTGTTTGCATCATATTCACCTGACAAAAGCATGCCTAGCTCAAGATGTTCGATGTCAGCACGTACAGACGTCAATGATTGCTCAATTTCGCCGACAATATCTGCGTCTTCTTCTTCCATCGCAAGTTCCAGCATAACTTCGAGATCTTCCGATCTTCTTTCCAAAGACCTGAAAATTCCCACTTCGTCTTTTAGCTGCGTAACGATTTGAGCGACTTTTTGCGCTTCTTCCGGGTTATCCCAAAAATTAGGTTCACCCATTTTATGTTCTAATTCAGCAATACGGTCCTCTTTGCGAGCGACGTCAAAGAGATCCCCTCATTTCATCTAACTTCTGCTTTAAGTTATTTATTTCTGGTCTATATTCTTCTATAAGCAAACGTTCCACTTCCTTTTACAGTTTATTTCCAATAAATAACCCAAGCGAAGCCGAACTTCTAATAAGTTCCGACTTCGCTCAGTTCGCTATTTTTCACTTCCACAACAATTCTTGTATTTTTTGCCGCTGCCACAAGGACATGGGTCATTACGGCCGATCTCCTCGCCTTTAACGACAGGTTTTTTAGCGTCTGCTTCGCTATCACCGCTAGGATTATTGACCGTTGCATTCTGCAGGCGGTCTTCAACCTTCGGCTGCGTAACCACGTTAACCCTGTACATATAGCGCACGACATCATCCTGAATAGCATCAATCATTGCCTGGAACATATCATAAGCTTCAAGCTTATATTCAACCAATGGGTCTCTTTGTCCATAAGCGCGCAGGCCTACACCTTCACGCAGCATATCCATGGCATCAAGATGCTGCATCCAATGACTGTCGACAACTTTAAGCATTACAAGGTTTTCAAGTTCTCTCATAATCGCTGGAGAAATTGACTCTTCTCTTTGTTCGTAGTAGTCTACAGCAAGTTTTTGCAAATACTCATTTAATTCTTCACGGCTGAGAGTTTGTAAATGCTCAACAGTTAAAGTATTAGGCGGTGCGTAGAATTCTTCAGCATACGCAATCAGGGCCGGCAAATCCCACTCTTCAGAATAAACATCAGGTGGAGCATACATTACCATCGTTCTGTCAACGACACGTGTGACCATATCCATGATATTCTCACGCAAATTATTCTCTACAAGAATCTTCTTGCGTTGAGCATAAATTACTTCGCGTTGTTGATTCATAACATCGTCGTATTCCAGAACATGTTTACGCATATCGAAGTTACGTGATTCAACTTTCTTCTGCGCTGATTCGATAGATTTTGTTACCAGACTATGTTCAATCGGTTCGTCCTCTTCCATTCCCAGCTTATCCATGATGCTGGAAATATTGTCAGAGCCAAACAAACGCATGAGGTCATCTTCCAGAGACAGATAGAAACGTGTTGAACCTGGGTCGCCTTGACGTGCGCAACGTCCACGCAGCTGGTTATCAATACGTCTGCTTTCATGACGCTCGGTACCAACAATATGGAGACCTCCCAAAGCTGGAACGCCCTCGCCGAGAACTATATCTGTGCCGCGGCCTGCCATATTAGTAGCAATTGTTACAGCGCCGAATTGTCCGGCGTCTGCTATGATTTCGGCTTCCTTCTCATGGAACTTGGCATTCAAAACATTATGGGGAATTCCACGTTTTTTCAAAATACCGGATAGCTCTTCTGACTGCACGATTGAAGTCGTACCAACCAGAACAGGTCTGCCTGTTTTATGGCACTCTTCGATTTCGTTAGCAGCAGCTTTATATTTAGCGTTCTTCGTTTTATAAATAACATCAGGATAATCTATGCGCTGATTTGGTTTATTAGTAGGAATAACTATTACATCCAGACCATAAATCTTTTGGAATTCTTGTTCCTCTGTCTTAGCAGTACCAGTCATACCAGAAAGCTTATCATACATGCGGAAATAATTTTGGAAGGTTATCGTAGCGAGAGTCTGGCTTTCACGTTCAACTTTAACGCCTTCTTTAGCCTCAATTGCCTGATGCAGACCTTCTGAAAAACGACGTCCGAACATCAGACGACCGGTAAATTCATCAACAATAATAACTTCGCCATCTTTAACTACATAATCTCTATCACGGTGCATGATTGCTTTTGCTTTCAAAGCCTGCATTAATTGATGAGAGAAATCGATGCTGGCTTCACCGGCATACATGTTAGCGACGCCAAGCATTTTTTCGGCTTTAGCAATACCAACTTCTGTCGGAGCAGCCGTTTTAAGTTTTTCGTCAACAGTATAGTCTTCTCCCTCGACCAGTTGAGCAACAACACGGGCCAATACTTTGTACAGGTCTGTAGATTTTTCGCCCGGGCCAGAAATAATCAACGGAGTACGAGCCTCGTCAACTAGAATACTGTCGACTTCATCGACAATCGCATAGTTAAGAGGTCTTTGTACCATCTGGTCAATGGCAACGACCATGTTGTCACGCAAATAATCAAAGCCAAATTCGTTATTAGTACCATAAGTTATATCTGCGGCATAAGCAGCTTTTCTTTCAGGGAAATCAAGCCCATGAATAATCAAACCGACAGAAAGTCCTAAAAAATTAAAAACTCTGCCCATTTCATGGCTATCACGATGAGCCAGATATTCATTAACAGTAACAATGTGAACGCCTTTGCCTGTCAGTGCATTCAAATAGGCTGGCAGTGTTGCAACCAAAGTTTTACCTTCGCCCGTACGCATCTCTGCAATTTTACCCCTGTGCAGAACGCAACCGCCGACTAATTGTACATCAAAATGGCGCAAACCAAGAACACGCTTGGACGCTTCACGTACAACCGCAAAAGCTTCCGGCAGAATATCATCCAAAGTTGCACCTTTAGCAATTCTGTCCCTGAATTCAGCTGTTTTTTCTGCAAGGCTCGCATCACTCATGTTTTCTATATCTTTTTCCAAAGCATTTACTGCATCAACATACACTTGAACACTTTTTAATTCTTTTTCATTCGGATCACCGAAAATTTTTTTCATTAAACCTTCGAGCAACACAATCACTCCTCATTTTTCGCACTAAATCAGCCTACGCTCAATAGTAAATTTTAACAGAACAGGCAGTAAAAGTCAAAAAACCCGGGATTTCCGTCCCGGGTTTTTGTAACATTTTCATGAACTTATTTCAATTCAGGAGACAGTAAACCATAATCGCCATCTTTGCGACGATATACAACATTTACAGCCTCAATCTCTTCATCAAAAAATACGAAGAAATCATGGTTCAAAAGATTCATCTGCATAATTGCTTCTTCAACACCCATCGGGCGCATAATGAAGCGTTTATTTCTGACGACTTTAAATTCAGGCTCTTCAGCTGGAACAGCGGATATAACCGGTGCTTCCTCACGGAAGTTATTGTATCTGCCTCTCATCAATTTTGTTTTATATTTGTGAATCTGGCGCTCAATTTTCTCAATTACCAGATCAACAGAAGAGTACATATCCTTGGTTGTTTCCTGCGCTCTGAAATTTACGCCCCCTGCCGGGAAAGAAATCTCTACTACGCAATCGCCAATGCGTTCGCCTTTGACGCTATCGCCTTTCTCCACTCTCATAAGTGCAGAAATATCACCAATATTTTTAAATTGTCTTGTAACTTTTAAAACTTTTTTCTCAACATAATCTTTTAATGCCGGTGTTACATCGATGTTTTTACCACGTACATTTACTGTCATAGTCAAAACCTCCTTCTATAAAAAACAAAGCCAAAATCACTTTGTTTATTTCTTGTTTTATAGATTCGCCATCAGTTCGCTTATTCCTTCTCATAATAAAGGAAAACACTGCTCTGCATGAAATTCAGGCCTTGAGAGGTTGAAATATGAAACAATTGAAACAATGTACCATTTAAAGAATTTTTGATAAAAAGCTCTTGGTCCGTTCTTCTTTAGCACGGGAAAAAATAGCCTCCGGAGCCCCTTGTTCAACTATTTTGCCGCCATCAACAAAAATTACTCTGTCGCCAACTTCACGTGCGAAACCCATCTCATGAGTTACAACAACCATAGTCATGCCTTCCTGCGCAAGGTCTTTCATAACATCCAGAACTTCTTTGATCATTTCCGGATCCAACGCGGAAGTAGGCTCATCAAATAATAACGCTTTCGGTTTCATTGCTAAAGCGCGTGCAATAGCGACCCTTTGCTGCTGTCCGCCGGAAAGCTGTTCCGGATAAGCATTTGCCTTGCTTTCCAAGCCTACCTTTATCAAAAGGGCAAGTGCATTTTTTTCAGCTTCTGCTTTTGTCAGATTGCGTACTTTCATTGGCGCCAGCAAAAGATTTTCCAATACCGTCATATGCGGGAACAAATTAAAGCGTTGGAAAACCATGCCTACTTCACGGCGAATGGCGTTGATATTGGCTTCACCGCTTAACTCAATGCCGTCAACAGAGATAGTTCCCGAAGTCGGTTCTTCCAGATAGTTGATGCAGCGTAAAAGCGTGCTCTTCCCTGAACCAGAAGGTCCAATGATTACAACTACTTCTCTTTCAGCGATTTCCAAGTCAATTCCCTGCAAGACTTCCAAAGTGCCAAAACTTTTATGTAAATTACTTATTTTAATCATTTCGTCTGGTACCTCCGCTCCAAATATGCCACGAAGCGTGAAATTGTAAATGTCATTATCAGATAAATAAAGGCAACAGCAAGCCAAATTTCAAAAGATGCATAAGTACGTGCAATAATCAACTGACCTCTTCTGGTCAGTTCCTCAAAACCTATAACAGAAACCAACGAAGAATCTTTTAGCATCGCAATAAATTCATTCCCCAAAGGTGGAATAATTCTTTTAAAGGCCTGCGGCATAATTACATACCGCATCGTCTGGTACCAGCTTAAGCCAAGTGAACGGCCTGCTTCCGTCTGCCCAATATCAATGGATTGGATACCACCGCGAAAAATCTCTGCAATATAGGCGCCGCTGTTAATAGAACAAGCAGCAATGGCCGCAATAAACGGATCAATGCGTGAGCCCGTCAATATCGGCAGCGCAAAATAGACGAGGAAAATCTGTACTAACAGAGGCGTACCACGAATGAAGTCCACATATATGTTAGCCAGATATTTAACAATTTTAATTGAAGCCAAACGGGCAACACCAACAATCATGCCTATGAGGAGACCGAGTCCAACGCTCAAGGCTGTAATCTGTATGGTAATACCGGCTCCCTGCAAAAGAAGAGGAAATGCCTTTTGTATAATTTCAAAATTCAAATCCACGCAAACACCAACTTTCAAAAAAAGATATCAATTGAAAAACAAATAAGGCAATAAATAAAATCGGAGCACATCCTGGCAACACGCTGCGATGTACTCCGGTTTTGAAAATAACTTGATTATTTTACTTGTTCGCCAAACCAAGTTTTATAAATTTTGTCGTATTCGCCGTTCTTTTTCAATTCAGCCAGGGCTTTATTAATATCACCAGCCAGCTTATCATTACCCTTTTTCACAGCTATTGCATATTCCTCAGCAGTTACAACCTTGCCAACCATCTTGGCAAAATCTTTGCCGCCACCTTGTTGCAAGAAGTATGCAACTACAGGCAAATCATTAACTACTGCGTCAACGCCGCCATTTTTCAATTCCAAAGCAGCTTCCGTATTGGTATTAAATTCTACTACTTTGGCATCAGCAATCTTATGGGCTTCCATAGCGCCTGTAGTACCAATTTGTACAGCTATTTTTTTGCCTTTCAGACTTTCTATACCAGTAATAGCAGTTTCATCCTTACGTACCATCACAGATAAGCCGGATTTGTAATAAGGCTCACTGAATTTAACACTATTTGCACGTTCAGGTGTTACTGTCATACCAGCCGCAACAGCATCAATGTTGCCTGCATTAAGAGCAGGAATCAAGCCATCAAAGCCCATGCTTACGATTTCAACTTTCATACCAAGCTGTTTGCCAATTGCACGTGCAAGATCCATATCGAAACCGGTATAGTCTTTGCTGCCTTCTTTTTGGAACTCAAAAGGAGCAAAAGTTGGCTCCGTACCAACACGCAAAACCTTTTGCTCAGCTTTTTTCTCGCCGCCGCAGCCTGCCATCAACAAACCTAGAGCAAAAATAAGAGTCATTGCTGCAAAAAAACTTTTTTTCATTTACCTTCCCCCTAGCGTTTTTATCTTCGCTAATTATACAACCAAAAGACGGGGAAGTGCAACATTTTTAGCACTCTTTGCTTTTCCCTGATAGGTAAGCTTTATTTCTTAGGCATTTCTCCGAACCATTTTTTGTATAATTTATCGTATTCGCCATTTTGTTTCAGAGTGTCAAGAGCCTTGTCAACATCCTTAGCCAAAGCAGTGTTGCTCTTAGCTACAGCAATACCATAATCCTCGGAGGAAAGAGTTTTGCCAACAATCTTAGCAAAGTCGTTGCCGCCCTGTTGCAGGAAATATGCCTCAACAGGCAAATCACCAATGACAGCATCTACAGCTTTATTTTTTAATTCGAGACAAGCTTCACCGTTAGTATTAAAGGAAGTAATCTTTGCTCCTTCAATTTTTTCAGCTTCCATCGCGCCAGTAGTACCAATTTGTACAGCTATTCTTTTGCCTTTGAGATCAGCAACATCATTGACTGTATTGTTGTCTTTGTTGACTACTATGGCCAAACCTGATTTATAGTAAGGTTTGGAGAAGTTGACTTTTTTTGCTCGTTCATCGGTGATAGTCATGCCGGCAATAGCCACATCAATATTTTTAGCATCAAGAGCAGGAATCAAAGCGTCAAAACCCATGCCTTGAATGGTACATTTTTCATAACCCATTTGTTTTGCAATAGCTTGGATGAGGTCAATATCAAAACCGACAAAATCTTTGGAATTCTCTTTTTGGAACTCAAAAGGCGCAAAGGCCGGCTCTGTTCCAACAATCAGTTCCTTTTTCGCGCTGCTTCCGCCACAGCCTGCAACTAATAAAGCAAAGACAAACATACACAAACAAACAATCTGGAATTTCTTTTTCACAAAAATACCCCCTCGATTAATATTTATTCTTAAAACTTCTATTATTATAAGCTATCTAAGAAAAAAAACAATACCTTGTAAATGTATACATGAATAACATTCACAGGTATTAATGAATAAATACAATATAAAAGAAAACAACTCAGCTGACCTGGTTTTCGCCCCCACACTCGCCTGCAGGAAGTTTCGCTCCTAAGCGTTATCGCTCCCCACTACTACCCCTCTCGCTCTTCGCGGCAGGACTTACATCTAAGCTGCACCGTGCTCACAATACTTTGATTGCTTACGTGGATCGTTTTGCCTGCAACTGGCATCGACTTGCAACCACAGACCTGAGTTGTATCTCTTCGCCTATTATAATTTTAAGTTACCGAAATAGCAAGAGAAATATACTTCAAAGCAGTCATATCGCCAGCAAACACGCATAACAATTATCTGTAAGCACTAAGGAAATACTATTTCAAATACCTTTAAACATAAATTTTTTTCGCAACATTGCCGTCTAAGACGTTTCTTTTGCTTCTTTTTGTAGTATACTGTATTTGGTTACTTTATATAGTTAAGGACGGATCGACATGCTTACCATTCCACAATTCCTTGAATTTCCCAACGATGGGAAGACAAAGGAGCTATGCAATTTTTTCTTATCCATTTTGGAACAAAAGAATAAGACATTGTATTTACATAGCCAGCAGGTAAGCAATTACTCCGTCAGCATATCTGCCAAAATGGGCCTTCCCTTTGATGAAGTCGCCTGCATCAAAACAGCAGCACTTCTGCATGACATTGGACACTTGGCAGTGCCTAACACCATTTTAAGTAAATATCCTTATCTGAGTACTCGCGAGTTCTCAACCTACAAGAATCATTCTCTGGCCGGAGCAAGCATGCTGGAAAACATACCAGAGTTTTCTCATATTATGAAGATTATCCTGTGTCACCATGAAAATTGGGATGGTACAGGCTACCCCAAACGTTTAAAAGGCGTCAACATTCCCTTAGGTGCACGCATTATCGCTGTAGCAAATCATTACGACCGTATAATCAATCCCTGTACAGAGCACTGGCAGAAATCCCATGCTGATGCAACCCGTGAGTTACAGGACCGAGCCGGTCTGAGCTTCGACCCGGATGTAGTCCACGCTTTTCTCAAATCAGTCATATCTGCAAAAAAATAACATTCCGCTTTCCAATGTGAAAACGGAATGTTTTTTTATTTATCATTATCGGCACCGCCGGCAAACGCCATTGCCCAAACATGGCTGGCTCCCTGTTTGCGAAGAATATTAGCAGCCTCTTCGGCGGTCGCGCCACTGGTAAAGATATCATCAACCAGTAAAATTGGCTTGCCTCGGATATCCCTGATCGTGTTGAAACAACCACGCACATTTTTACGGCGTTCACTTCGATCCAAACCATATTGAGGTTCCGTCGAACGAATTCTTGCCAGTGCCTCACACCAAACAAAACCTTGTTTCTGCGACCACTGGCTGAAAATACCCTGAGGCACATCGTAGCCGCGCTGCGCTACACGCTTCCTGTCTGTTGGTATCGGAACAACTACTATATTTGCTGGCAAATTCCACATGGCACAAACACGCTTTGGTGTTTCCAGTATTGACATTTCATCAGCCATAGCAGCAAGCAGCCTTTTCTTCCCGTGAAATTTTACCTCATGCAGAGCTTTCTTTATGCCCGCATCATAACGATAAAACAAACATATGCTTTCAATGTCAGGACAGCAATAAGCTCTCGGCTGCAATATCCTGAAATCTTGAAGCTTTTTTCTGCAAGCAGTACATAACATTCCTGCAGAAATTCTATGCCTGCATTCAATACAAACAGGTGGAAAAAAGATATCTATAAGCAGTTGCCAAAAACTGGACAATTAACTTCGCCTCTAGACTATTAAACGAGATTGCTTTCTTCCTGCATTCTTTCCGCCAGCAAGGAATAACGCTTTCTCATGTCGTCTTTGCTAACAGCTGTATTCACTGCCGCACGACTGCCAACCAGTATTACGCTCTTCTTGGCACGCGTTACACCGGTATAAAACAAATTCCGCTGCAACAACATGAAATGGCTGGGAACAAGCGGCATGATGACTGAAGGATATTCACTGCCCTGGGCCTTATGAACACTCATCGCATAAGCCAGCTGCAATTCATCCAATTCACTCTGTGCGTAATCAACCTTTTCCCCCTCTGGTCTTTCCGGGAAAAGAACGCTGACATTGGTTCCTATAATCCTGTCAATCCTACCGATATCGCCATTAAAAACATCCTTATCGTAATTATTGCGAATCTGCATAACCTTGTCGCCTGTCCGCAATAAACCATTAGGCGTCATTATTTCTGCCTTGCCGGGTTCGGGCGGATTCATTCTTTCCTGCAGCAACTTATTCAGATTCATAACACCACAAGGGTTTTTATGCATTGGTGAAAGAACCTGCACGCCTTCCCAACCCTCACTGGCGGTTATTCTCGCATAGTTATCGACTATATACTCGGCTGCCTCTTTCTCATCATTGATTTCCGTAAAGCAAAAATCGTTGCATTTATCACATTCAGGCTGCAGTCCTTTGTTAATCCTATGCGCATTTAAGACAATTGGGCTTAGCGCTGCCTGACGAAAAATACTGTTTAAGCGAACTACAGGCATCATCTTGCTGCGAATAATATCTTTGAGAACCGTTCCCGGGCCAACTGAAGGTAACTGGTCAACATCACCGACAAGAATCAGACGGCAGCCTACTGACACAGCTTTCAGAAGGTTATGGGCAAGTGTAATGTCCAGCATCGAAGCTTCATCAACAATAATTGCGTCTGCTTCCAAAGGGTTTTCTTCATTGCGTCCGAAAAAGTAGGCTTCTCCGTTTGGTGTATATTCCAGCATTCTATGAACCGTGGATGCCGGATGTCCGGCTGATTCAGCAAGTCTTCTGGCAGCGCGCCCCGTAGGAGCAGCCAATAAGATTTTGCAGCCAGCTTTTTCCAGCACAGCTAAAATACCTTTAACAACAGTTGTTTTACCTGTTCCCGGTCCGCCAGTCAGAATAAAGATACCATGTTCCACCGAAGCGCTTATTGCTTCTATCTGTGCTTCCGCTAATTTCAATCCGGTCTCATGTTCCCAATTTTCAATAATCGACTGATAATCTACCTGCCAAATTCTGTTTACCTTATCGCGTAAATACAGAAGACGTTTGGCAACGCCAATCTCTGCACGATAAAGGTACTCTGGATAGACCAGGCGTGTACCGGCAAATTCTTCTGTTCTCAGCAGGTCATCTTTAATTAATTTTTTATAAACTTCATAAACCTCAGCGTAAGCAATTTGTAAAAGACGCGCTGTTTCCGTGAGTAATTTATCTTCCGGTAAACAAGTGTGACCAGAAGAAGCTGTCTGCGTCAGTGCAAATTCAATTCCTGCTTTTACCCTGCTCTCGTTTCCAGGTTTGATTCCCATGGACATTGCCAGTCTGTCGGCGGTGCGAAAGCCGATACCGGCTACATCATTGGCAAGAGAATAGGGATTATCTTCAATCCTTTTCAACGCTGTATTGCCATATCTTGCTTGTATCTTTGGCGCATAATTTGAACTTATCCCATGCTCCTCCAAAAACAGCATCAGCTCTTTCATATCTGAAAGTTCAGAGTAAGAAGAGGCAATAGTGACTGCTTTCTTTTTGCCGATGCCTGACACTTCTGTCAAACGATAAGATTGCTCACCGATAATTTTAAGCGTGTTTTCCCCAAACATTTCGACTATCCTGGACGCCATAGCCTTACCAACGCCTCGTACAGCGCCTGATCCCAAAAAGCGTTCAATCCCGGCTGCCGATGAAGTCTGCAGCGTCTGCCAGGTAGTAGCCTGAAACTGTCTGCCAAACTTCGGATGTTCAGACCAATTGCCAAACAGCTTAACCTGTTCTCCCAAAAAAGGTGCTAACCCTTTATAAACAACTGCTATTTTCTCCATCTTCGCGCTGCGAACACGAAAGACAGAAAACTTGCCATCTTCAGCCTGAAACACTATATTTTCAATTGTTGCTTCCAACTCATCCATACCTTCACCACCATTACCGAACCTATGTTCTTTATTATAGCATACTCTGGCATCATTTTGACATTCTACGGCCGATACGCTATAATATAGCGAACATTAGGTATTATTATAGCGATATTTTTTATTATTGGAAGGAGCTTTTCCGTGAAATTTAAAGGTGCTCAAATTGCCATAGATATGTACAGCTGCAAAGACGAAATATTATCCGACTGCAAAAAGGTAGAAGTAATTCTGCAAAAAGCAGTGGAAGATTATAAAATTGGTGCTTATTCTATTTGCTACAACGCTGAAGATAATGGTGAATACTCCTTCAGTGTTCCTTGTAAACGCGGTCATATCAATCTGCACGTTTACCCGGAACTCGGATTTGCCGCAGTTGATATTTTTACTTGTAATGATGAAGCTGATCCAGACCGTCTGGCTGGATTTATAAAGAAACAATTTTCACCGGATAAATCCAAAATTACTTTCCTTAAACGCGGAGACTTCGGTTCCCAAAATGATATGAAGCCCAGACGCAAATCTCAGATCAAGCCGATGCACCGTGCCAGAAACGCTGGCAAGAGACTATTGAAAATAGTTATGGGACCAAACACAAATTCTTAAGAACACTTATTAAGTTCTCAGGAGGAACTAATGAAATATTTATTTTGGGACATCGACGGCACACTTCTTCTTTCTGCCCGTGCCGGTATTGATGCCCTCAAAGAAGCTATCCGTATACGTTACAACTGCAGCGATTTTACTTTTTCGCATGAGCTGGCTGGCTGCACAGATTCACACATTATCAAAACAGCCATTACTGATATCAAAGGCAGCTGCAAAGCCTCAGATGCCGCAGGTCTTTTAATTCTCTACTACAGATTATTACCAGAATTTCTGCAATCGCACCAAGGCCGACTTTTGCCCAATGTAAAAAATGTTTTGACCTATCTTAAACAAAATGAAACAGGCTACACTTCTGCACTTTTAACCGGTAATGTTGGTCATGCCGCACATATGAAGCTAAAACACTATGGCATTGAAAACTACTTTGACTACAGTCTGAGTGCTTTCGGTGAATTAAGTGAAGATCGTACAATTCTTGCGCAAGCCGCATTTCAAAAAATATATGTGAAAAACCCGGCCATTAAACCTGAAGAAGTCACAATCATAGGCGATACGCCTAACGACATCAAATGCGCTAATGCCATCGGTGTCCGTTCTTTGATTGTTCTTGCCGGCTCTTCTTACAGTTCTGAAGAACTCGCAAAACATAAGCCATGGAAGATTATCAAGAAATTGCCTGACAACTCGCAGGAGTTTCTGACGGAGCTGGCAGATAGGAGCTAATCATGGGTAAAAAAATATTTGTTTTATCCTTAGTTTTGTTACTCAACACAATGCCTGCCTTAGCTTACAACCAGGCCGATCTCGACAGGCTTCTGGCAACCGGCAGTTGTCCTCAAGGCAACCTCACCGGTGCACAGCTTACCAATGCAAACCTGACGTACGCTGATCTATCCGGAGCTGATCTGAGTTTTACCGACTTAGAAGGAGCTGCTTTGGAAAGCGCCTCGTTGAAGGGTGCGAAACTGGTTAAAGCCAACATGAAAAACGTTTATGCCGAAAAGGCAAATCTTACCGGTGCGGATTTGTCACACGCCAATCTAAGAGAAGCCACTTTTTCCCGTGCTGATTTTTCCGGAGTTAATGCTTTCCGTACCAGCTTCAGTCATGCAATTATTGACTTTGCCACTTTTCGTTCTGCTGATATCCGGGAGGCAACTTTCGATTATGTCGATGGCTATTCCGCAGATTTTAGCGGTGCTAATCTCGCTAATTCCTGGTTTTACCAGGCTGACTTGCGTAAAACGAACTTCACTGGCGCTAATTTATATAATGCTAAATTGCAAAATGCTGATTTAGGCGAAGCTCTTTTTAAGAATACTAATCTTACGCAGAGCATCCTGCGTGCCGCTGATTTAACAAAAGCAGACTTTGCTGGTGCGCTGCTTGTCAGCACTGATATTGTTGGAGCCAAAACAGAAGATATCCGCTTTGGCAACGCCATCATAACCGACCTGAAAAAATAAGATTATAAAAATCAAAAGTTCCTGTGTATATTTAAATATACACAGGAACTTCTTTTTTTGCTTTTAATGATGGAATAAACGTAAGCCGGTAAAGGCCATTGCTATATTATATTTATCACAAGTCTCGATGACATTGTCATCACGAATGGAGCCGCCTGCCTGAGCAATAAAATCAACACCACTGCGATGTGCGCGTTCGATGTTATCACCGAACGGGAAGAAGGCATCTGAGCCAAGAGCGACTCCCTGCAGAGTTGCCAGCCAGGCTTTCTTCTCTTCACGGCTAAGGCGTTCCGGCTTTTCAGTGAAAAATTGTTCCCAAATGCCATCAGCCAAAACATCCAGATCATCATCAGAGATATAAACATCTATCGTATTATCCCGATCCGGACGTCTGATACTTTCCTTGAAAGGCAGTGCCAATACCTTAGGATTTTGTCTCAAATACCAGTTGTCAGCTTTATTGCCGGCTAAGCGGGTGCAGTGAACACGTGACTGCTGTCCTGCTCCTATGCCTATAGCCTGACCATCTTTAACATAACAAACCGAATTAGACTGCGTATACTTAAGTGTAATCAAAGCTATCAAAAGATCTCTGGCAGCCGCTTCCGGTATTTCTTTATTGTTAGTCGGGCGGTTTTTTAACAGTTCTTCCGTAATTTTCACTTCATTACGGCCCTGTTCAAAAGTTATGCCAAAAACTTCCTTGCTTTCCACAGGATCAGGTACATAATTCGTATCTATTTTGATGACATTATAGGTACCTTTGCGTTTTGTTTTCAGAATTTCCAGTGCTTTATCAGTATAACCAGGGGCAATAACACCGTCCGATACTTCCCGTGCCAGCATAGTTGCCGTTTGTTCATCACAAATATCAGAGAGCGCTACGAAATCACCATAGGAAGACATTCTGTCAGCACCACGCGCCCTTGCATAGGCATTGGCAAGCGGAGAAAGCTCCAGGTCATCGACGTAGTAGATTTTCTTCAATAGGTCTGACAAAGGCAAGCCAACTGCCGCACCGGCAGGACTTACATGTTTAAAGGAAGCTGCTGCCGGCAATCCGGTCGCCTCTTTTAATTCCTTTACCAACTGCCAGCTATTGAAAGCATCCAGAAAGTTAATAAAGCCAGGACGTCCGTTCAACACTTCCACCGGCAACTCACTGCCGTCTTTCATATATATGCGTGCCGGATCCTGATTAGGGTTGCAGCCATACTTTAATTTCAGTTCATTCATTCTGTATTCCCCTTTCTTTATATGAAAAAAGCCGCCACTCCGGGCTGCTTCTGCCCAGACGGTCGGCTCATACTGGTCATACTCCATGTGGTTATCCACTTCCGTCAGTTATATGACCTCTCTAGAATCGATTATACCTTTTCACCCTCTTCTTTGTCAATCGGGTTCAAGGTATTCAGGACCTCCGATATGCCTTAGAAATGATTTTGTCTTTAGTAATAGCAAATTATCTTACCGCTAAAAGATAAGCATATATTATTTTAGCAGGTTATGAAAAGAAAGCATGCAAAGTCCTATCGGTCAAGGGGTAAATAAGTGACGGGCCTGCTGCACATCAGCGACCGGCTGCTTGCAGGCGAAATGTCGCGTGTGGAAGCGGCCAGAGGAACTCTTTACCCCTTGGCCGGAGAAAATAAGCCTTGTCTATCTTAACATCCTAAAAAAGTGCCAGTGTTTGTCTTTTTTGCTACATCTACTTTTGTGCCTGACAGCAGAAGAAAATTGGTCTTTGCCTGCTGCAGCTTGTTTATTCTGTGTTACAATAATAAATATCCAGAAGGAAGGTGTTTGAATGACTCTCTGTTATATTTGTCCGCACCGCTGCGGCGTCGATCGCCCTGAAACCATGTCTTCAAGCGGCACCTTCGGTTCCTGCGGTTGTGGCCTGAAACCCATAGTGGCCCGCGCTGGTCTGCATATGTGGGAAGAACCTTGCATCAGCGGCACACGCGGTTCCGGCACTGTTTTCTTCAGCGGCTGCAACCTTCATTGTGTTTTTTGCCAGAATCATAAAATCAGCTGTGAAGGCTTCGGTAAAGAAATAACTATAGAGCATCTGCAAAGAATTTACCAGGATCTTATTGCCCAAGGTGCTCATAATATCAATCTTGTGACCCCTACCCATTTCACGCAGGCAATTATTGAAAGCCTCAATGAAAAACTGTCTGTCCCTGTAGTCTATAATACCAGCGGATTCGAAACTATCGATACCTTGCGGAAGTTACAAGGTAAAGTCCAGATATATCTGCCAGATTTCAAATACTCAGATAATCTTGCGGCCATCAAGTACAGTAATGCTCCTGACTATTTCAGGATTACAGCAGCAGCTATCAAGGAAATGCATCGCCAAACCGGCGACTACCATATTGATGATCAAGGTATCCTGCAAAGCGGCGTCGTGATCAGGCATCTGATCTTACCGGGCCTTATTGATAACAGTAAACACGTCATTGATTGGGTGGCGGAAACCTTTAAACCGGGACAGGTGCTTTTCAGTCTCATGCATCAATACATCCCTTGCGGTGATGCCGCTAAATATCCTGAAATTAACCGAACTGTTTCGAAGGCAGAGTATAAAGAAATTGAAGCCCACTTATTTGCCTCAGATATTGAAGACGGTTTTGTGCAAGATGGTGAAGCAGCAAGTTGTGATTTTATCCCCGCCTTTGACGGTACAGGTATTTGATTGATAAAACTACCAGCAGGAGGTGAGCCTATTTTGAAATATAGCCAGTTCAGCCTGGAGTCATTAGCCAAAATCGGCCTTACTTTGCAAGTTATTAAAACAGCATTAGCAGCTGGGGTATCCTATGGTCTTGCCCTTTTTTTATCTGATAATCCCTATCCAATATTTGCGCCATTAGCTGCTATCTTAACCATTCAGGTAACAATAGCTGACTCCATCCAAAAAGGTCTTTACCGCACTTTAGGAGTTATCATAGGCGTTGGTATTGGTAATTTGATCGGTCATTTCTTCGTGATCAGCGGTATTTCCATCCTGATTGCCATTCTACTCGCCTTCTCGCTATCAACAGTCTTTCAGCTTAATCAGCAAATTATCTCTCAGGTTGGCGTCAGTGCTCTATTAGTACTCGGTTATGGGCAGGAACATGGTTACATGGTTGGACGCATTGTAGAAACGATTGTCGGTGCTCTTACAGCTGTCATCATTAACATGCTTATCTCTCCTCCTAATGCTTCTGCAGCATTAAAGCAGGCCATACTACAATTATCCAGACGTCTTTCAGATACACTTTATGATATGGAAGGTTGTTCTGAACAAGAGAAGCTGTCAAGCGACTTAAAAAAAGCCCGACAACTAGTACAACAGACAGAAAAAGAATGCGAAAATCTTCTGCTGTCATTGAATTCCTTGCGTTATACACCTTTTCGCCGGCAAGAACGCCGGAAGGTTGAAGAACTGGCATCAATCCTGAGCAGGATGGAGCGTATGACCATCCAGGTCAGAGGTATCGCACGTAGTTTATATGATTTAAGAATAGCAAAGGGTTATTGCCTTAACTTCAATGAAGTCCTGCAAGCAACTGCCAAATGTATAGCAATCTTTGGCGAATTAAGTGTTTCGCCGTCTCCAGAGCTTGAATCGCTCCTTGCAAAATCTTTGGCAGAAGCACGAAACAGCCAGATTAAGAATTTTCTGGAGATGCGACGCATCACCCTGACAGACTTTGTTCCTGAAATAGGTGGTTTATTTACCGATCTCGTCCGCATCCTTGATGAAATTGAAGATAAATTTTCCAATTGAGTTCTCACCTGAATAAAAAATGCCGTAGCTATTATAGCTACGGCATTTTTATTATTATTGAGTTCTTCTTTTACTCAACAGTTACAGATTTAGCAAGATTTCTTGGCTTATCAACATCACAGCCTCTGGTAAGTGCTGCATAATAAGCTAACAACTGCAAAGGTAAAACAGAAAGCAACGGTGTGAGATATTTTTCTGCACGCGGTATGAAAATAACATGATCCGCATACTTAGGAATACGGTCATCGCCTTCCAGTGCTATCGCTATGACAACAGCATCCCTGGCTTTCACTTCCTGAAGGTTACTTATAGTCTTGTCGTAGACGTCCTCTTGAGTAGCCAAAACTATAACCGGCACCCCTTCAACAATCAAAGCAAGCGTACCATGTTTCAGCTCGCCAGCTGCATAGGCTTCCGCATGGATGTAAGAAATCTCTTTCATCTTCAGCGCGCCTTCCAAGGCCACAGCATAGTCTAAAGAACGTCCAAGATAGAAAACGTCTTCACTATTGCCATATTTGGTGGCAAACACTTTCAGCTGTTCTACATTTTCCAGCAATTCATGGATCTGTTCAGGAATTATTTTAATCCCTGTAACTAATTCTTTGGCTCTATCAGCAGCAAGCGTGCCTTTGATTTGTCCAACATAGATAGAGAGCATCAGCATCAGCAGCAACTGCGTAGTATAGGCTTTTGTAGAAGCAACGGCAATTTCAGGACCCGCATAAGTATATACTACCTGGTCCGCTTCACGTGCGATGGAAGAACCAACCACGTTGGTAACAGCCAAAGTACGGGAGCCAAGACGTCTGGCTTCTTTTAAAGCTGCCAGCGTATCGCTTGTCTCACCAGACTGGCTTATGATGATTGTCAGGCAATTACTGTCAATAATAGGTGAACGATAGCGGAATTCGCTCGCAATATCAACTTCTACCGGTATACGTGCCAATTGTTCGAAATAATACTTGCCAACCATGCCTGCGTGATAAGCAGTACCACACGCCACGATAAAAATCTTATTGATATCAGCAAATTCTTCTGAAGTCCAATTCAACTCAGGGAATTCGATATGGCTGCTATCTTTGGCAACACGACCGGTCATGGTATCACGCATAGCCTTCGGCTGCTCATAAATTTCTTTCAGCATGAAGTGCTCAAAACCGCCTTTTTCAGCTGCTTCCGCATTCCAATTGACTTCAAACACTTTTTTGCTGATAGGCATGCCATTAATATCCTGTACCCAGACAGCATCCTTCGTTACAGTTGCTATTTCGCCGTCATTCATTATGTAAGTGCGGCGTGTTTTAGCAATTATTGCAGGAATATCCGAAGCAATGAAATTTTCGCCATTGCCGAGGCCAATAACAAGTGGATTATCTTTCTTTGTACAAATGAGCTTATCAGGCTCTTGCGCGCACATGAAAACCAAGGAATAGGAACCCTCAATCATTCCTAAAACTTTTTTGACGGTTTCTTCAAAATTACCATTGAAGTTATCTTCCATCAAATGTGCTACAACCTCAGAGTCAGTTTCTGAAAGAAAAACATGACCTTTTTCTAAAAGAGCTTCTTTCAAAGCCATATAGTTTTCGATAATACCGTTATGAACAACTACAAAATCGCCGGAGCTATCAGTATGCGGATGTGCATTCCTGTCCGACGGACGACCGTGCGTTGCCCAGCGGGTATGACCTATACCAACAGTTCCTACCGGTACATTGCCCACTAATTTCTGACGCAGTGATTCAAGTCTCCCTACGCACTTTTCAACACGGATCTTTCCTTTTTCGTATACCGCGATACCTGCAGAATCATACCCGCGATATTCCAATTTACTCATACCATCCAATAAAAACGGGGCAGCTTGTTTGTCCCCTATGTATCCGACAATCCCACACATGTGAGCGTCCTCCTAATAATTTATTGCCGTTTCTGCCACAGAATCTTTGTCCTCACCGTTACCGGCGAGCTTTGTTTTCTGCTTGCGGTTGCAGCCAACCGAGAGGTATCCGCTGACTATTCGATAAACCTCTCCCTCGTCTGCCGCATACTTAACTTGCGGCACTTGCGCTTTCGTCACTGAAGATTATCCGGCGTGCCTCCATTTCACACACATAGTGCCGCAAGGATGGCTTTCCCCGCGGCACGACTTTATGACTCGTTTATCATACTATAAACATGGCTCATGGTCAAGGTATGCTAATTCCGCCCCAGAGCGCATATAGTATATGTTATTTTAGGCCAATTCTTTAGTAACAACTTCTGCAATATTAGCAGCAATAGTTTCCAATTGAGCTTGGTCCGGGCCTTCCGCCATGATCCTGATCAAAGGTTCTGTTCCGGAAGCTCTTACCAGTATCTGACCATTATCACCAAGCACATTCTCATAATAATTAACTATTTCTTTGATTTTTTCTTTTTCTTCCCAGCCTTGCTTATCAGCAACACGGACATTCAAAAGAATTTGCGGGTATTTCGTCATCAAAGCACCCATTTCAGAAAGCGGCTGGTTATTACGAACCATAGCACCCAACAGCCTGACTGCGGTCAGAATACCATCGCCTGTTCTGGAAAATTCCGAGAAAATTATATGACCTGACTGCTCGCCGCCCAGCTGATAGCCGCTTTTAATCATTTCTTCCAAAACATAGCGGTCACCAACCTTCGTTTTAACACAGCTGCCGCCATGTTCCTTCATGGCTTTGTGCAAACCAACATTACTCATAACAGTGGTAACAAGCACATTTTTGCTTAATTTATTCTTCTTGATTAACTCTAAAGCACAAATAAGCATGATCTGGTCACCATCAAGGGTCTCACCCTTTTCATCAACTGCCAGACAACGGTCAGCATCACCATCATTGGCAATACCGACTGATGCTCCGCATTCCACAACTTTTGCCTGCAAAGCTTCCATATGAGTAGAGCCGCAGCCGTTATTGATATTAATGCCGTTAGGTTCATTAAACATAGTAATAACTTCTGCCCCTAGTCTTCTAAGGATTTCAGGACCTATTTCGCTGTTAGCACCATTAGCACAGTCAATGACAACCTTTAGACCATCCAATTCCGTGTCAGCACTATTAACGATGTGTTGGATATAAAGTTCAGCCATATCGCTTTCTACTATGACCTGACCGACTGATGAGCCGGTAGGCGTTTTTTCGTAGTCAATAGGTGCAGCAACAATTGCCTCAATTTCATCTTCCACCGCATCCGGCAGTTTATGCCCGGTTTTGGAGAAAAATTTGATGCCATTATCTTCGAAAGGATTATGCGAAGCAGAAATAACCACGCCAGCATTCGCATCCATGACTGAAGTCAGAAACGAAACTGCCGGAGTAGAAATAACACCAAGAAGATGCGCATTGCCGCCAGCAGAACAAATGCCCGCCGCTAAAGCTGATTCCAGCATTGTGCCGGATAATCTCGTATCTCTACCAATTATAATTTTTGGTGCAGCAGTCTCCCTGCCAAAGTATTCAGCAGCCGCCCTGCCCAGTTTAAAAGCGATCTCCGGTGTCAATTCAGCGTTTGCGACACCCCTGACGCCATCTGTTCCAAATAAACGACCCATTCCATAACCCCCATTAATTTTTGCTCGTTAAATTATACTCTTTTTTCCCAAAAAATCAAATAGCCAGTAAATAGCTGCCGGACGCTTGTAAAACTCCACTAGCCTACGTTAAGCGGCCGGCATGATGTTCACGGCCTTGGTCTACGTCACTCAGGGCTCGGTTTGCTTTGCAAACCACTGAGACCGTGTGCGTCAAGCCGTAGCGACGAATGTCTGCCAGACGCTTGCACTACACTAACAACTAGCTCAGTGGCTTAAACCGCTTCATGATAGCCTGCGCCACATGATACCCATCAAGCGCCGCACTCATAATGCCGCCAGCATACCCAGCCCCTTCGCCTGCCGGGTACAGCCCCTTATGCGATATTGACTGCTTATCCGCGTCAGCGCGCAAGATTCTTACCGGCGCCGATGTTCTTGTCTCGACACCAGTTAATAGCCCTGTCTCGCCGGCGAACCCCTTGATTTTGCGGTCAAAGTCCAGCAAACCAGCCTTCAGTGTCGCTGCCACATAATCCGGCAAAACCTTAGTCAAATCATAAGGCACAATCCCCGGACGATATGTAGGTGAAAAAGCTGTTTTCAAACTAGGTGTTTCCGCCGTCAGAAAGCTACGAACATTCTGAGCCGGTGCGCTGTACGAACTGCCGCCGGCAGCAAAGGCCAGTCTTTCATACTGTCTTTGAAATTCTATGCCCGCTAACGGGCCACTGCCAAAATCAGTGCCGCCTACATTAACGACCAACGCACTGTTAGCTATACCGGAATTGCGTTTATGCATGCTCATGCCATTTGTTACTACGCCGCCGCTTTCAGAAGCTGCCGCTACAACCAGGCCGCCAGGACACATACAGAAGGAATAAGCCGTACGCCCGTTTTCTTTATTGTGATAGACAAGTGCGTAATCAGCCGCACCTAATTTGGGATGACCAGCAAATTCACCATATTGAGCCTTGTCAATCAGTTCCTGAGGATGTTCTATTCTCACACCGATGGCAAAAGGTTTAGCCTCTAGTGCAATCTTACGCTGTGCCAGCATAGCATAGGTATCCCTGGCACTATGGCCGCAAGCAAGTACAACCGCATTGCTCAATATTTTTTCATTATTTTGTAATACCACTCCAGAAATTGCTTCCTCTGTTGTCAGAAAATCAACAACTTGCTGTCCATAGCGTACTTCGCCGCCGAGTTCCCTGATTTTTCTGGTAAGGCCTGTAACCATTATCCTCAGTTTATCTGTGCCAACATGTGGCTTTTGCTCTGAAAGAATTTCCTCAGGAGCTCCAGCTTCAACAAAAATTCCCAGAATATCATTCATCACAGGGTCATTGACACGCGTAGTTAATTTACCATCAGAGAAGGTTCCTGCGCCACCCTCACCGAATTGCACATTGCTCTCCGGATCAAACTCTCCTGTCAGCCAGAAGCGCTGCACATCATTAAGACGTTGTGCTACGGCTTTACCGCGTTCAAGAAGAAGCGGACGGTAGCCGTGCTTTGCCAGCATAAAAGCAGTTAAGAGTCCAGCCGGGCCCGCACCAATAACAATTGGCCGCTCACAAAGCTGTTCACTGCCATATTCTACCTGCTCTATTTTCTCCTCTTGCCACGGCACAACGTTACTATCCTGCAGAAGCTGTCGCATCTTCTTTGCATCACAGTCAAGTTGCAAAAGCAAATGATAAACAAGACATATATTGTTTTTACGGCGGGCATCAACTGCCCGCCGTAAGATTGTCGTTTTAATTATATTTTGTTTTCTGATTCCCAGCTTTTTCGCCGCTAAGTCGTTAAGCGGCGCATCATTCAGCAGGGATACTCTCAAATTATTTAAGCGCAATTGCATATATTTACTCCGTTATCTTGGTTTTTCCAGTTGTATCTTCACCAAAACGCTGTGGGTTTCAGCAAGAACTTTATCCGGCAGGCTAAGCGGCATTTGCATTTCAACATCATCTTCGATGTTATCTAAAAGGATTGGTGCCGTCTTGATTTCCGTTATACCTGCAAGAACTCCAGGATCAGCCGTTAATTTTACTTTTTCAGGTACTGTTTTCACAACACTTATTGTATAGCCCTTTTTCAAAACTCCGCTCATAACAGGTTTAACCGGCAGTTCAACCGTTGCCAGCTGCTTTAGCATCAGCGCTTTGACCTGCACTTTATTTGGCTGCACATTCAGATCATACATTTCGCTGCCATCAATGGCAACAGGTGTCAGGTTCGCATAGTCCTCAAAATTCTTTTCTTTGCCAGTGATATCCACCAGAGCAATAACCTTGAAAGCATTTGCCAGGCGGTTGCTGGCGCCCGACACTGTTACCTTTATCGGATCAATTTCCAGCTTACCGACAGTAACACCAGAACCCGGTATGCCCATGATACGTGCTTCAACATCCATTGTACGCTCGCTGATGGTATCGATGTCAAGGAGAACGGTTTTAGGACTTACTTCGATGATATCACCAACCGTCGACTTAGCCATGATATCAAAACCATGTCGTCCTTTCGTTGCGTTGGAGAAATCAATATAGGCAAGGATATCCTTTTCCCTGGCACCGGAAATAACGGTCCTGGTTCCTTTGATTTTGACGATTACCGATTCCGGCATATTATTGACTACCATATTCTGCGCCAGATTGGTTTTAGACAGCGGCACAGTAAAAGAACGTTCCGTGATCGGATTCTGTTCATTCATGACATAAAGCCACAAAGCGCAGGCAGTTAAAAAAGCAAAGATACGCACAACCCATTTGTTCCGCTGCTCGCTTTCTCTCATAACTTTTTCCTCCACCCTTTGAGCTTTTCTAATAAATCATCCTTCCATCCCAAAAGCGGTTGGCTCATACCCGGACGCAAAAGTTCCTTAATATCATCCACTGTAAGATAGCGTTGCAAAACACCACTTCTTGCCAGAGAAATAGTACCGGTCTCTTCACTAACCACGAGGACAAGGGCATCAGACTGCTCAGAAAGTCCTATTGCAGCTCTGTGCCTCGTACCAAGCTCTTTGCTCAGATTACGGGCCTCTGTGAGCGGCAGTAGACAGCCTGCTGCCTTGATACGGTTGCCGCGGATAATGACGGCACCGTCGTGCAGAGGTGTATTCGGGATAAAAATATTCATAAATAGCTCATGCGAAACCAAAGCATCAATTTGAATGCCGGTTTCTATATAGTCATCAAGACCAGTTTCACGTTCAAAAACTATCAAGGCACCGATTTTGTTGCGTGACATTGCCATTGCTGCTGTGACCAAGGCGGACAGCATGTGCTCGACTTCTTCCTCGTCAAGAACAACTGTTTTGCGGAAAAAACGGCCGCGGCCTATCTGCTCCAAAGCACGCCTGAGTTCCGGCTGGAAAACAACGGGCAAGGCAACCAATACTACAGTCATGCTTTTTTCCAACAACCAGTTTATAACATGCAGATGCAGCCAATTACTTACTAAAGCAGCAATAAGAAGAACCAGAAGCCCTTTGACAAGTGAAGCTGCTCTTGTGTTCTTCAGCATCTGATAAAGCCGATATAAAAAATACGTAACAACCAGAATATCGACTAAATCCAAAACTGTTATAGTTTGTATTACACCCTCAATCTGCTCTAACAAATAAATTCATCCTTCCCTGCCTTTTGGCTTACCTAACACCTATTATACAAAAAATAACCTGATAATGCCAAGCATTACCAGGTTATTTGCTAAAATAAATCGCGAACTATATTTTTTTGTGCAAATCTTCCAGAACAGCTCTTTGCATATCCAATATTTCAGCACCGCGAATCAGTTGTTTAGTATTTTCTGTGAAGGCCGGTCCGCCATAAGACGTACGCGCCGCCACGCAGTTTTCCGGCTTGAGGGTTTCCAGCAGATCCGCTTCAAAAAGCTCTGAAAACTCTTTGTATTCAGCAAGAGTTATCTCAGGCAAAAATTTACCGGCCTTAATAGCATAGGCCACACATTTGCCGACAACTTCATGCGCTTGGCGGAAAGGCAGTCCTTTTCTTACCAGATAATCAGCCAAATCAGTAGCATTGGAGAAATCCTTGCTGACAGCCTGTTCCATCTTATCAACGTTTACCTTCATAGTAGCAATCATATCACTGTAGACGGCAAGGCTGAACTTAATGGTATCGATAGCGTCAAACAAGCCTTCTTTATCTTCCTGCAAGTCTTTATTATAAGTCAGAGGCAAACCTTTGACCGTAACAAGCAGTGCCTGCAAGTGGCCGTAAACACGTCCGGTTTTACCACGAACAAGTTCGGCTATGTCTGGGTTCTTCTTCTGCGGCATCATGCTTGACCCTGTCGCAAAAGCGTCGTCCAATTCGATAAAAGCAAACTCTGTGCTGGACCAAAGGCAGACTTCTTCACTTAAACGGCTGAGATGCATCATAAGAATAGACGCGAAGGACAAGAATTCAAGTACATAATCACGATCACTTACTGCATCCATACTGTTTGCATAAACATCTGCAAAATTAAGTTGGCTGGCAACATCAAACCTGTCAATCGGGAAGGTAGTACCTGCTATCGCACCAGCTCCCAAAGGCATGATGTCAGCGCCTGCCCAGACTCCCTGCAAACGACGGAAATCCCTCTGGAGCATATTGAAATAGGCCAGAAGATGATGAGCAAAAGTAATCGGCTGCGCACGCTGCAAATGAGTGTAGCCAGGCATCAGCGTCTTCTCATGCTCTTTAGCAACCGTCAGGAGTACCTGCTCGAATTTCAGGAGCAGTTCGCCGATTTCTACCACTTCCCGCTTCATGTACATGTGCATATCCAAAGCAACCTGGTCATTACGGCTGCGTGCCGTATGCAACCGGGCACCTGCACTGCCGATTCTTTCAGTAAGACGTGCTTCGATATTCATATGAATATCCTCTAAAGACACTTCAAAACTGAAATCACCAGCTTCAATGTCGGCCAAAATTTGCTTCAAGCCGTTTACTATTTCCTCTGCATCAGCAACTGGGATGATACCAGCTCGTCCAAGCATTGTGGCATGTGCTATGCTGCCGCGAATATCCTCATGATAAAGCCTTTTATCAAACTCAATGGATGCGTTGAAAGCATCCACGAGTTCGTTTGTATTTTTGCTGAATCTACCGCCCCAAAGCTTAGCCATTATTTTAGTTTTCCTTGTTTCATCAAGGCACGGACAGTAAGTGGCAGCCCGAATAAAGTAATGAAGCCTGTTGCATCAGCTTGGTTGTAAACTTCGTCAGCGCCGAAGGTTACATATTCCTGACTATAGAGAGAGTATGGTGATTTAGCGCCTGCGCTCATAACGTTGCCCTTATAGAGTTTCAAACGAACAGTACCGGTAACAGTTTTTTGTGTTTCATCAACAAATGCTGCTAATGCTTCGCGCAAAGGAGAGAACCACATACCATCATATACCAATTCTGCATATTTGATACCAACCATTTGTTTATAATGGTTAGTTGCACGATCCAGGCAGAGATTTTCCAATTCATTATGTGCATAATAAATGATAGTGCCGCCAGGAGTTTCATAAATACCACGGGATTTCATACCAACAAGACGGTTTTCAACCATATCGCAGATACCAACGCCATTACGGATGCCGATTTCATTCAGAGTTTCGACAATCTTCGCAGGGCTCAGTTTAGTGCCATTGACAGCAACCGGTACACCTTGTTCAAATTCGAGTTCTACGTATTCAGCTTTATCCGGAGCTTTTTCCGGGGTATTTGTTACAATGAACAACTCGTCTTTTGGTGCATTCCATGGATTCTCCAGATCGGAGCCTTCATGGCTGAGGTGCCACATATTACGGTCCATGCTGTAATCATGGGCTTTAGTAACAGGAATAGGAATATTGTGTGCTTCAGCAAAGTCGATAGCATCTTCACGGGAACGGATATTCCATTCGCGCCAAGGTACAATTACGGATAATTGCGGAGCCAAAGCTTTTACTGATAATTCGAAACGAACCTGGTCGTTACCTTTGCCGGTAGCGCCGTGAGCAACAGCGTCTGCGCCCTCTGCCAAAGCAATTTCAACCAGTTTCTTAGCAATCAAAGGACGAGCAAAAGAAGTACCTAAAAGGTATTTTTTCTCATAAACTGCACCAGCTTTAACTACTGGCCAAACATAGTCAGATATAAACTCTTCTTTCAAGTCAAGAATGAAGCATTTGCTTGCACCGGATTTTAAAGCTTTATCATAAACCGGATCAAGTTCAGCTCCTTGTCCAAGGTCTGCTGTTACAGCAATAACTTCGCAATTGTTATAGTTTTCTTTCAGCCAAGGAATGATAACTGATGTATCAAGACCTCCGGAATAAGCTAATACTACTTTCTTAATGTCTTTTTTGTTCATTGTAGATGCATCCCCCTAAAATTCATCACTTATTTATCTTTAATAAAAGTACTGTAATCAGCATACTTTCATAAGATTACTTAAATCTTTTCATCACTCATCAGTAAAGCCATAATAGCTTTTTGTACATGCAAACGATTTTCTGCCTGATCAAAAACCACGGACTGCGGTCCTTCAATAACATCATCAGTTATTTCCTCGCCGCGATGTGCCGGCAGGCAATGCAGCACTATAGCATCAGGTCTTGCAACCTTCATCAGTTCCTTATTTATCTGGTAATCGCCAAGAGCTTCCTTGCGGATAGATTGTTCGCCTTCCTGACCCATTGATGCCCAAACATCCGTATAAAGAACATCAGCGCCTTTTGCTGCTTTAAACAAATCTTCTTCTATTTCAATAGTACAACCTGTTTTTTTAGCTTCTTCGCAGGCTTCTTTGAAAATTCCCAGATCTGGCTGATAACCTTTTGGGCAGGCGCAAACCATATTCATACCGACTTTGGCGCAGGCAACCATCAATGAGTTGGTCATGTTATTGCCATCGCCCACATAAACAAGCTTACGACCCTTTAAGACTTCTTTGTGTTCCATAATCGTAAACAGGTCCGTCAATGCCTGACAGGGATGTTCCAGGTCTGTCAATCCATTGATAACAGGAATGGAAGCATATTCTGCAAGTTCTTTGACCGCGTCATGAGAAAAAGTGCGGATCATAATGCCATCAGCAAAGCGGGAAAGCACTCTGGCTGTATCACGCACCGGTTCGCCACGGCCGACCTGAGAAGAAGAATCATTCAAATAGATAGGATGACCACCCAACTGAAAAAAGCCTGTCTCAAAAGAAACCCTTGTACGTGTGGAAGCTTTGGAAAAAATCATGACAAGTGTTTTGCCCTTCAGATATTGATGTGGTTCTCCGTTTTTTTGTTTTTGTTTCAGTTTCTTGGCAACATCAAATATGGTTGCTACTTCACCAACAGACAAATCATTCATAGCTATTAAATCTTTATGTCTTAAGCTCATATCATCTAGCCTCTCACTCTAATCAGAATTCCGGAAATACTTCGGCAAAAACAGCCATCAGAGCGTCAATTTCCGCTTTGGTAATGATCAGCGGCGGTACAAGACGAATGACATTGACAGCAGTGCAGTTGATAATCATGCCCTTTTGCAGGCAGGCATCAACTATGGGTTTACCCGGTTTTGACAGTTCCATGCCCAATAGCAGGCCACGACCACGTACCTCAGTTATTTTGTCCGGGAACTTTTTCTGTAAAGCTTCCAGCTGAGTTTTAAAATAAGTACCCATTTCTGCAGCTTTAGCGGCAAGATTTTCTTCACGCATTACCTTCAAAGAAGCATTGGCAGCGGCACAAGCCAAAGGATTGCCGCCGAAAGTAGAACCATGGTCGCCAGGAGCAAAGACATGAGCCAGACGCTCAGTCGTCAGGAAAGCAGCTACTGGGAAACCACCGCCCAAAGCTTTAGCCAAGGTAATAATATCTGGTTTCGCTCCGCTGTATTCCCAGGCAAACCATTTGCCGCTGCGGCAAAGGCCAGTCTGAATTTCATCAAAGATAAGGAGTGCATCATATTTATCGCACAAAGCACGAACTTGTTTCAGATACTCATCCGAAGGAACATGTACGCCGCCTTCACCCTGAATTGGTTCCAGGATAACAGCACAGACGTCCTCGCCCATCAGATTCTCAAGTGTTGTGATATCGCCGTATTCCGCATAGTCAAAGCCGGTTGGCAGCGGTTCATAACCTTTTTGATATTTAGGCTGTCCTGTAGCAGTCAAAGTTGCTAACGTACGGCCATGGAAAGAATGCACGGTCGAAATTATTCTTTGTTTGCCTTCGGCCTTTTGATGACCATATTTACGTGCCAGCTTCAAAGCACCTTCGTTAGCCTCAGCACCGCTGTTGCAAAGAAAGGTACGTTCAAAACCGCTTACTTCAGCCAGCGTCTTTACTAAATCTGCCTGCACTTTTGTATAGTACAGATTGGAACAGTGAATAAGTTTGCCAGCCTGTTCTGCGATTGCATTGACCAATGCCGGATGCGCATGTCCAAGAGCATTGACTGCGATACCTGCCAGGAAATCCAGGTATTCATTACCATCCATGTCATAAAGCTTGCATCCTTTACCGTGATCGAGCACGATTTGATTCCGGCTGAAAACCGGCAAATAATATTTTTCAGTATCTGCGATAACTGTTTCTTGATTCATCCCTTATCCCCTCTAACAATATATTTATTATTCTTTAACTACTTCCGTACCTACGCCTGAGTCACTGAAAATCTCCATAAGAATAGTATGAGGTTCACGGCCATCAATGATGTGTGTTTTGTGCGCGCCACCGGAAAGAGCCGTAATACAAGCCTTTACTTTTGGGATCATGCCACCGTCGATATTGCCGCGGATGATGAGTTCCTGTGCTTTTTCGAAAGTTAAAGTTGAAATAAAACTGCTTTCATCCCTGTAATCAGAATAAATTCCTCGGACATCAGTCAAAACAAGGAGTTTTTCCGCCTTCAAAGCACCGGCAATTTCACCGGCAACGCTGTCCGCATTGATGTTATAAGTCTCACCGTTAACGCCTACACCGGTAGGAGCGATAACAGGAATGAAGTCATTGTCCAATAAGATATTGATTAACTCTGTATTAATTTTTTCCACATTACCGACAAAACCAATGTCGACAAGATTTACTTCGCCATTTTCGTAAATGTCAGCCAAGTGTTTTTTCGCTTGCACAAGGTTGGCGTCTTTACCGTTCAAACCAACTGCACGACCACCTAAAAGGTTAAGGCGGACTACCAGGTCTGTGTTGATTTTGCCGACCAGCACCATTTCTGCCAGCTCTACGCTTTCAGCATCGGTAACCCTGAGGCCGCTGACAAATTGTGTCTTTTTGCCGGCCTTTTGCAGCATAGCAGTAATTTCTGGTCCGCCGCCATGAACTACAACAGGTCTCAGACCTGCGCAGCGCAAAAATACGATGTCCTGAAGTACTTTATTTTTTATTTCGTCATTCAACATAGCGTTGCCGCCGTATTTTACAACTACTGTCTTACCTTTGAAATCTCTCAAATATGGTAAAGCTTCCACCAATGTATTGATTTGTTCTTCTCTAATTAACATAGCACATACCCCTTTATCGTATATTTTGTCTTCTATGTATGATATTCACCGTTAATTTTTACATATTCATAGCTAAAATCACAAGTCCAGACTGTTGCTTTTTCTTTGCCTACCGCCAAATCAACTGTAATACTGATATCATGTTCGGCCATGATAGAAGCCAATTCTTTCAGCGGAACGCCTACATTAAGACCATTTTCCACTAATCTCACGCCGCCAATGCTCAATGTTACACGATCTGCCTGCAAAGCTGCTCCCGAATAACCGGCAGCGCAAACGATACGTCCCCAATTAGGATCTTCACCAAAGAAAGCAGTTTTAACCAGCGGTGACTTCGCTATTGCCATGGCAGCCAATTTAGCATCCGCAAAAGAAGCCGCGCCGATAACATTTACTTCCAGGAACTTAGTCGCGCCTTCGCCGTCATGAGCAATCATCTTTGCCAGCTCTTGCGCTGCACGCAGGAATGCTTCAAAGAAAACAGGGTAATCAGGATGTTCCTCTGACAAAATTATTTCATTTTCAGCTAAGCCATTAGCAAGTACTATCATACTGTCATTGGTACTGGTATCACCATCTACAACGACCATATTGAAAGACTTATCCGCTACAGCTTTAACTGTTCTTTTCAACACATCAGGAGCAATAGCCGCATCAGTCGTTATGAAAGTCAGCATAGTAGCCATGTTAGGATGAATCATCCCAGCACCTTTGGCAATACCGGCAATTCTTGCCTTCTTGCCGCCCAGCTCAAATTCATAGGCTATCTTTTTGACAAAAGTATCAGTTGTCTGAATGGCAAGAGCAGCACTTTCGCCCTCATTCTCATCCATTTGATCAACGGCATCAGCGATGCCGGTCCTTACTTTATCCATGGGCAGGAAGTGCCCGATAACACCTGTTGAACAGACATAAACCCCTTTTTCGTCGATATCCAATAATCCTGCAGTAAAAGAAGCCATTTCCCTAGCGTCGGCCAAGCCTTTTTCGCCAGTACAAGCGTTAGCACAGCCTGAGTTGACAACTATAACCTGCGCATAAGGTTGTTTAGCAGCTTCACGACTAATGATTACAGGTGCCGCACACATTTTATTTTGTGTAAAAACCGCACCGGCTGCTGCGGGAACAGTGCTCATGATAACTGCGACATCTTCTTTACCGCTAGCTTTAATACCGGCTTTCACACCTGCGGCAATGAATCCCTGAGGAGCCGTCAGCCAACCGTCTATTTGTTTTATCATTTAATTCGCCCCCTTAAGGATATATAGGCAATTGTCTTAAACCTGTTGTTTCTTCTATACCAAACATTACGTTCATATTCTGTACAGCCTGTCCTGCTGCACCTTTTACTAAATTATCAATAGCCGACATAGCAATAATGCGGCCTGTACGTCTGTCAATTTCCCAGCCTATATCAACATAGTTGGAAGCTCTGACATTTTTTATTTCCGGGCAGGCACCTTTACCAAGCACACGTATGAAAAATTCTTCATCATAGAGTTCATTATAGGCCTTTGCCACCTGCGCGTCAGTTACACCCTGCTTCAGGTTAGCATAGCAAGTCGAAAGAATACCTCTGTCGACCGGCAAAAGGTGCGGTGTAAACTGGATAATAACCTCTTCACCGGCAAAAGCAGAATATGCTTGCTCGATTTCCGGCGTATGACGATGACTGGCAACACCATAGGCATGGAAATTCTCGTTTACTGAGCAATAAAGGCTGCCGACCTTTAAGCTGCGTCCTGCACCAGTAGTGCCAGACTTAGCATCAATAATGACGCCTTTCGTTTCAATCAGACCAGCTTTGAATAAAGGAACCAAAGCCAGAATGCTGCAGGTCGTATAGCATCCTGGATTAGCAAGAATGGTTGCTTCCTTAACTTCTTCTCTATATAACTCGGTAAGACCATAAACAGCCTTTGCTGTTGGGTCTTCATGTTTCAGCTTGTACCACTCTTCAAAAACCTTGTGATCCTTAAATCTATAATCTCCGCCTAGATCAATGATGCGCACCTTGCTGTTATGCAGCTGGGAACCAATTTTCATGGCATGCCCATGGGGCAGCGCGATAAAAATGACATCACTGTCAGCGGCAATCTGCTCAATTTCTTTCATGCTAGCTAGTTCACGACTAACCCTTTTTGCCAAATGCGGATACATTGCCGCAATGTTTTCTCCTGTACTACTCTCCGAGGTAATAACTCCTAGTTCCACCTCTGGGTGGCCATCAAGCAACCTCAAAAGTTCAACGCCGGCGTACCCTGTTGCTCCAATAACGCTAGCCTTCATATCCATCCTCCTCTTTGCATGTTTATTATTATACAACTAATATGAATTTTTTTGCAAGTATTTTTATAAAAAAGCAAGCCTTAGGAAAATAATCGCTGCCAAGCGTGGTGTTTACTTGATTGTATGCATATATTTTTATTCATAATCATTTATTTTTATGCATCGTTTATGCAATTATTTGTTCTTGCCTTTACTATAAAAACATATCTTACAAGTATGTATAACAGGAAACACTCCCCTATTGTATAAATACAATTTTACTACTATTAATTACAATAATCAAAACTTTTTTCCTTGCAACATTATGATTTTACGCCATGCTTCTAACATTTTCCGCTAGCCATTAATATTCATTTCGGTTAGAATTATAAATATAGAGTTTATTCTTATCCGGAGGTCCCTGCCAATGAAAAAAATTGGTTTCATATTAATCTTTCTTCTTGTCTTCTTATTCTTTCCTTTTCCCAAAAATGTCGGCCCGCAAAACAAGCCTGATTTGAAGTCGGTTACCAGTTCTGTCGAGACAACGGTTAAAAATTCCGAGTTTTCGCCACTTTCCTTACTGCCGGCCCCTTCTTCCTGGCCAAGACCGTTGTACCTTGTTTGGCAAGCAGCACATATCAAACAAACTGTGCAGGAGAAAGTGAATAAAGACGCCTGGGTCACTATTGAAAAATTACCGGCAACATTACCACAAGCTGTAGTAGCCATAGAAGACCACCGTTTCTATGAGCACAGCGGCGTAGACGTTGATGGAATTTTCCGTGCTCTCCTGGCAAATATTCAAGCTGATGAAATAGTACAAGGCGGCAGTACCATCACCCAACAGCTTATCAAAAATGCCCTGCTTTCCTCAACGCAAACAGTTGGGCGCAAAACGCTGGAAATTTTTCTGGCTTTAATTGCAGAAAGCAACTATACCAAAGATGAAATTCTCGAAATGTACCTTAATAGTGCTTATTATGGCGCAGGCGCCTACGGTGTAACGCAAGCTGCGAATACCTATTTTGGCAAAACTTCTGGAGAGCTCACGCTGGCCGAGTCAGCCACCCTTGCCGGTTTGCTCAATGCTCCTTCTGCTTTAAACCCTTATGAAAATCCTGAGGACTGCAAAAAACGCCGTGATCTGGTTTTAAAAACTATGGCAAAGCGCGGTATGATTACCAGTACACTTGCTACAAGCAGCAGTAATGAGCCAATCGTTCTGCGTGAAAGATGATTATATATGCACAAAGGCCTTACAGCATTAGCTGTAAGGCCTTTGTAATTTATTAAACTTTTATCTGCCAAGTTTTTCTTTCATGATTTTCTTATATGCTTCAACGCCGGGTTGATCATAAGCATCGACATCTGCCAACTCACCCTCATAGGCAACACTCAGCATCAGAAAATACAACAATTGCCCCACATAATAGGTTGTTAATTTCGGCAGCTGATAATTAGCGTTAAAACGCGAATCTTCATTCAAAGCCTGCGCATTCGCTTCTAAAGCGATCTTTAACGCCTCGTCTACGCACATTCCATTATATTTGGCGAAGAATTCCAGCTTGCCGAAAGGATTGCCTAACTGCACATCACAAGTTTTTTCAAGAATTTCCACAAATTGAACAACTTTGTTCCTGCAGCCATCCTGATGTTGCTGAGTCTGGGCATGCATATCGGTGGTACCGACAGCGGCAATAGGTGTCCTGCCGTAATTTATCTGTTCACCCTGCCGGTTGCAGCGTTTGCCAAGTGATTCAGCCAAAAGCTGCACATACCACTCGCCAAGAGACTTTAATCTCATGGAATAAGGCATTAAAACTTCAATATCACAGCCAAAGCGTTCGGCTGCCAGATATTTTAAAACAGCATTAAGTAATGCCGGATTTTTAGCCGGGTCTTCTTCGCGGCACGCTAATTCCATATCCCTTGCACCAGCCAGAAGTTCTTCAATATCAATGCCTACCACCGCTGCCGTAATAAGGCCAGGATTACTCAAAACGCAGAAACGGCCGCCAACGCCTTCCTTAATATCAAATGTCTGCCATTTGTTTTCCTGGGCCAGCTGGCATAGCGGGCTGGTAGCTGCTTCTACCTCAAGATCAGTTACAACAGTAACATCAACTTCGAAAAGCTCTTTTTCCAGTTTGAGGTTTTCATAAAAATAAACAAAGGCTGCAACAGTTTCGAGCGTAGTTCCCGATTTCGTTATCGGAATAAGCATAACCCTTGTTTTACCCTGCCCTGCTAAGCGTTTGTACTGTGCCTGGCGGACGATTTCGGCCAGCATTGATGAATACTGGTCTGCATCCAGATTATTGCCGCTGAAAAACACCTTAGGAAAGCCACGTCTTTCCAAGGCTTTTTTTTGATTCCAGAAGGAACCGGCATATATGTCAAACAAAACCTTGTTTCCAAGATAGGAGCCGCCTATACCAAAAAATATTACTGCGTCCTTGGTGTCCCAGATTTGTTTGCTGTAAGCTTTCAGTTTCTCGATGGATTCAGGTGTATTGGGATTACCTTCAGCAATCATCGGCAGCCTCGTAAAATAGACTGGCTCAGGTTCTCCATTTTTGGACAAATGGCCTTCAGACACACCGTTCCCGCGTATCTGTGCCAGACCTTGAACTGCCCGCTGAATTTTATTTTGAATAGAAAGGATGTCCTCTGCTTTGATTAGTTTTTCACCGAGCATATTCGTATAATCGAAACAAAAACCAGAGTCCAGCTTCAGTTTTCCATTTAAATACATCTTTTCACCGCCAAAATTAGCCTTCTTTTGCGACAATATCTTTTAAGTACGCCAAAAATTTATCCCTTAGTTCCGGCTTTTTAAGCGCCTGTTCTACTGTTGCTTCCAAAAAGCCTTGCTTATCGCCAACATCATAACGACGCCCCTCGAAATTATACGCTAAAATGGTTTGCATCCTTGCCAATTCTTTCAAAGCATCAGTTAACTGAATTTCACCACCGCTGCCCGGTTTAGTCTTTTCCAGAATATCAAATATTTCCGGAGCAATTATATAACGGCCCAAAACAGCAAGTCTGGAAGGTGCTTCGCTGACAGCAGGTTTTTCAACCATGTCTTTAACTGACCACAGCCTGTCACCAATCTTAGCCTTTGGTTCGATGATACCATAGCTCGATACCTTTTCTTGCGGCACTTCCTGCACACCCAGAATGCTGGAGCCAGTTTCATTGTAGACATCGATCATCTGTTTCAGGCAAGGAGTGGTACTATCGACAATATCATCGCCAAGCAAAACGGCAAAAGGTTCACTGCCGACAAAATGTTTAGCGCACAAAATTGCATGACCAAGTCCAAGCGGTTCTTTCTGTCTTATATAGTGGATAGAAATATTGGAAATTTCCTGCACCATTTTCAACATTTCATCTTTATGATTATGCTGAAGCGTCAATTCTAATTCCAAAGAACGGTCGAAATGGTCTTCGATCGATCTTTTACTGCGGCCGGTTACAATAAGGAATTCTTCTATGCCGGAAGCAATAGCTTCTTCAATTATATACTGTATGGTCGGTTTATCGACTATCGGCAGCATTTCCTTTGGCTGTGCCTTGGTAGCCGGCAAAAATCTCGTACCCAGACCGGCAGCCGGAATAACTGCTTTTCTAACTCTTGTGTACATGATATTCACGCCCTCTGTCTATTAAATTTACATTTACTACTATACCACAGTTACATTGAAAATTAAAACCCATTGCACAATCTTCTGTCAAAGTACATATGGTAATTATGTATTCATTACAAGAAAGCAGGAATATTTATAAATTTGACGAATTAATCGTTTCATATCTCGTTTGCATAAAATATAAAACAAAGATAAATGAAAAGCAAAAATGGGGGAATTATCATGTTTAAGACAAATGAATATTTTGGTGGTCAAGTTCTTTCCGTAGCCTTTGAAAACCATGACGGGCCAGCCACCGTCGGTGTTATGGAAACAGGCGAATATGAGTTTGGCACCAACAGCACTGAATACATGACAGTAATCAGCGGCAGCCTTACTGTTCAGCTTCCAGGCGAAACTGAATTTAAAACTTACTTGCCGTCTCAAACTTTCGTTGTACAACCAAACCAGAAGTTTAAGGTAAAAGTAACAGAGCAAACTGCTTACCTTTGTCTTTACAAGTAAAAATATCAAAAACAAAAAACCCCGAAAACAATGTTTTCGGGGTTTTTAATTACATAAATATTAACGTTTGGAGAACTGGGAAGCTTTACGCGCTTTTTTGAGACCGTATTTACGGCGCTCTTTTTCACGCGGGTCACGAGTTAAGAGACCAGCTTTTTTCAAAGCAGGACGATATTCCTCATCAACTTTCAATAATGCGCGAGCGATACCATGACGGATTGCTCCTGCTTGACCGGAGATACCACCTCCGACAACATTAGCGAGCACATCATATTTGCCAACAGTTTCAGTAGCTTCTAACGGTTGTTTAATGATGAGTTCCAAAGTTTTCAAGCCGAAATATTTAGTAAGTTCACGATCGTTGATAATAATGTTGCCTTCACCCGGAACCAGGCGAACACGTGCAACAGAACTTTTACGGCGACCGGTTGCATCATAAGTAACTTTTGCCATTTATTTGCTCCTCCTTTCCGGATCTTATCTTATGTCGATTTCCAACACTTCTGGTTGTTGTGCTGCGTGCGGATGTTCCGAACCAGCATAAACATGCAATTTTGTGTAAATCTGGCTGCCAAGACGATTTTTAGGAATCATGCCGCGAACAGCAAGTTCAACCATCCTTACAGGGTTTTTCTTAAGCATATCACCAGCTGTTGTGAAGGTGGTACCGCCAAGATATCCAGAATGACGGAAGTAAGTCTTCTGAACCAATTTTTTACCAGTCAAAACGACCTTATCTGCGTTAATAACAATAACATGATCTCCAGTGTCCATATGTGGGGTGAAAGTTGGCTTATGTTTTCCACGAAGGATTTTAGCAACTTCAGCAGCCATACGGCCAAGAGTTTTATCAGCTGCGTCTACTACGAACCATTTACGTTCGATGGTGGACGGTGTAGCCATATATGATTTCATCCTTTTCCCTCCCTATGCGTGTTTAGCGTTCAATATATTTCTTCTCCGCAATTCCGGGGCTAGTGGAATTGATGTCAAAGTCATATGCATATATTGTAAACATCTTTGCAACTTTTGTCAAGAAAAATTCAATAAAATACTTCGTCTATTATGAATTATATGCGACTTTGTTTCATATCTATTTGGCAAGGGTTAAAGAGTTCCTCTGGCCGCTTCCACACGCGACACTTCGCCTGCTCGCAGTCGGTCGCTGATGTGCAGCAGGCCCGTCACTTCTTTAGCCCTTGCCTCTCTTAGCACACGCTAAAATTATCGCTTGTACTTTTCAATAAAATACTTCGTCTAAATAAAGGCCCTGTGATGGTGCGGCAGTACCAGCCTGTCGTCTGTCGCCGGAGGCTAAAATTTCTTTGAATCGTTCCAAAGTTATTTTACCATTACCTACTCGTACCATAGCTCCCACCAGATTTCTTACCATATGATAAAGAAAACCATCGCCTTCAATGGTAAAACGCAGTTCCTGCCCGCCTATTCTGGTCCATTCAGCCTTGTAAATATGTTTTATGGTCTTTACCGGTGCGCTGCCGGCAGAGCGAAAGGCGGAAAAATCGTGTTCACCGATAATAACATCTGCTGCCGCCTGCAGCAAAGACAGGTCAGGCATTTTTTTGAATTGCCAGGTGTAATTCCGCTCAAAAGGATTTACCACTTCTGTGATCAGGATACGATAAACATAACGTTTCGCCAGCGCAGAATAACGAGCATTGAAATCAGCTGTAACCTCTTCTGCTTTCCAGACAACTATGTCCTCTGGCAAATAGCTTGACATGGCTTGCACTATTTTGTCAGTCGGCACTGTGCCGCACGTTGCAAAAGAAATCACCTGCGCATGGGCATGGACACCGGTATCAGTTCTACCGGAGGCTGCTATTTTGATTTCTTCACCAAAAATAATACTGAGAGCCTTTTCTACGATCTGCTGAATGCCAACCGCATTCTTCTGACGCTGAAACCCATGATAGTTGCTGCCGTCATAGGCAAGCGTAAGTTTCAGATAGCGCACAAAAAGCCACCCCATTTCAGGATCACCATAGCAGCAAGTAAGGCAGCCACACCGCAAGCAGCCATCATATCTCTTTGTTGGTAGACAAGCTCATGCATCCTTGTTCTGCCTTCGCCGCCACGATAACAGCGTGCTTCCATCGCCACTGCTAATTCGTCAGCACGCCTAAAGGCACTGATGAACAACGGTACCAATATTGGCAGCATATTCTTTGCTCTTCTAACTATGTTGCCTGAAGTAAAATCTGCTCCTCTTGCGCTCTGTGCTTTCATTATTCTATCTGTTTCTTCCAATAATGTAGGTATAAAACGCAACGCAATCGTCATCATCATCGCCAGTTCATGTGCAGGTACGCCTATTTTTTTAAACGGTTTTAAAATTGCCTCGATCCCGTCCGTCAAAACAATAGGTGACGTGGTAAAGGTCAGTATGGAGGATATCATTAAAAGCAAAATCAGCCGCAGAGACATTTTAATACCCATAGCCAAACCTTCTTTGGTAACTATAAGGTATTTCCAGGACCATAAAACTTCACCCTGACCTGTAAATACATGAATCCACAAGGTCAGCAAAATAATTATCCATAAAGGCTTGATGGATTTTAAAACTAAAATAAATGGCAATCGTGAAAAAGCGATAACAAGAAAAAGAAACCCGATAACAGCTGCATAAGATATAGACTCCGCAGCCAGAAAGACAGCAATTATATAGGCCAATGAAGAAAGGATCTTAGTCCTTGGATCTAATTTATGAATAAAAGAATTACCGGGGTAGTATTGTCCGAGACTAATGTCTGTCAGCATCTACATCCACCCCTTTGCCAATTTAATTTGTTTAACAAGGTCCTCTGTTTTCAGCACATCATTGCTTATCTGCAGACCACGCTCACGCAAAACATCGGCCAGTTTGATAGCCTGAGGCACATCAACGCCTAATTCTTTCAAAGCTTCGCGGTGATTTTGAAACACTTCAGCACTTTCACCATCGATGACAACCTTGCCCTTTGCCATAACGAGCAGTCGTTGCGCATACTGTGCTGCTTCTTCCATACTGTGAGTAACAAGGATAACCGCCATCTTTCTTGCTTGGTAGAGCGCATTTATTTCCCGGAAAATATTGTCACGTGATTGCGGATCAAGACCAGCCGATGGTTCGTCCAGAATAAGATAATCCGGATCCATTGCTACAACACCTGCAATTGCTACTCTGCGCATTTGACCACCTGATAATTGAAATGGTGAACGATTGGCAAAAGTATCGTAATCAAGACCTACAAAACTCAAAGCAGCTTTGACCTGGCTTTCCACTTCTTCTTCAGATAAACCTTTATTGCGTGGTCCGAATGCTACATCCTCGAAAATTGTCTCTGCAAAAATCTGATGTTCCGGGTATTGGAATACCATGCCTACCTTATTTCTGGCCTTTTTTGCCTCTGCTCCTTTGGCGTTGATGTCCACATTATCAACAAAGACTTTTCCCGCATCAGGGCTAAGCAAGCCGTTAAAATGCTGCATCATCGTCGACTTTCCGCTGCCGGTGTGACCGATGACAGCAATATATTCGCCCTTCTCTATCGTAAGTGTAACCTCTTTTAATGCTGTACGTTCGAATGGCGTTTTTTTCATATATGTATATGACACATTATCTAATCTTATTGACATAGTGCTTCCGCCAACTCCTCAGGGGTTATAGTATTTTCAGGTATCTGTTGTCCGCTTGCTCGTAATTCAGCTGCTACCTCTGCTGCTATTGGCACTTCGAGGCCTAATTCCTTTATTTGCTCAACTTTACTGAAGACTTCTCCAGGTGTTCCCTGCATTTCTATTTTACCTTGCTTCATAACGATTATTTTATCGGCCAAGAGAGCTTCTTCCATCTTATGCGTTATATAAACAACAGTAATATTTTTCTCTTCGTTTAGTTTCTTAACAGTTGCAACTATTTCTTTACGACCCTTGGGGTCCAGCATAGCTGTTGGCTCATCCAGAACTATACATTTAGGCAGCAACGCCAATACGCCAGCAATTGCCACACGTTGTTTCTGTCCTCCTGAAAGCAGGTGTGGAGCGTGCTTAGCATATTCCGTCATATTAACTACAGCAAGTGCTGCCTCCACCCTAGGTCTTATTTCCGCCTGTGGCACACCAATATTTTCCGGGCCAAAAGCCACGTCTTCTTCAACTATAGCAGCTACTATCTGGTTGTCAGGATTCTGAAAAACCATGCCAACGGTTTGTCTGATATTCCAGAGATTCTCTTCCAGATTTGAATCCATGCCGTTAATCAGGCAAGTACCTTCAGTAGGACATAATAATGCATTAAAATGTCTTGCAAGTGTGGATTTGCCGGACCCATTCGTACCGATAACGGCAACAAATTCGCCTTGCTCAATAGACATACTTATTCCATCCAGGGCTCTTATTTCTCGATTCTGCGAATCGTGATATATGTGACTAAGATTTTTTACTTCGATTATCGGTTTCATCTGTCTGGAACTCCCCATACTTTCAATTATTTAAAGGTAAAACATCTTCAATTATTATATTATTAATATGTTTTAACGTCAACCTGCCTGTTATCTATGGTTAACTTCTTGTCTTGTTGTATTGATGCTAAAACAAATTAGCAATTTTTATAAAAAAATTGCAGAGACAAGAGTCTCTGCAATTTTAACCGTTTCTTATTAAACCAATTCCAAAATAGCCATTTCCGCTGCATCGCCACGACGAGGTCCGAGCTTGTAAATACGAGTGTACCCGCCGTTTCTATCAGTGTACTTTGGAGCAATTTCGTCAAAAAGCTTTTTAGTCGCTTCTTCATCCACGAGGAACGCAAGAACCTGACGACGGGAATGCAAGTCACCTTGTTTTGCCAAAGTAATCAATTTTGCAGCCAAGCCGCTGATTTCTTTCGCCTTTGTCGCAGTGGTTTCTATTCTCTCTTGTTTGAAGAAGGACGTCAAAATGCTGCGAAACAGAGCTTTACGGGCGCTGGAATTGCGTCCTAATTTTCTATATGCCATTTGTTTCCGCCCCCTTCTATTCTTCTTCGGAATTCCGCAAACCTAAACCAAGATCAGCTAATTTTTTCTTAACTTCATCAAGGGATTTGCGTCCTAAGTTACGCACTTTCATCATATCATCTTCGGATTTCTGAGTTAACTCTTCAACCGTGTTGATACCTGCACGTCTTAGGCAATTATTAGAACGAACAGACAAATCAAGATCATCAATAGGAATTGGAACAGGTCCCTTACCGGTTTCTACAGCTGGTTCTTCCTGCTGTGAGCCTTCCGGAACTTTAACTACCGGCGCTTGTGAGCCTTTACCGATCTCAAACAAACGCAAATAGCCAATCATGATGCCTGAAGCAGCATTAACAGCTTCATCCGGCATAATGCTGCCATCAGTCCATACCTCAAGAGTGAGTTTATCATAATTCGTTACGTTGCCAACACGAGTGTCAGTAACGCCAAATTTAACTCTCGTAATAGGAGAGTAGATGGAATCTACGGGAATCACGCCAATCGGTTGATCCTGCTTCTTGTTTTTGTCGCCAGGAACATAACCTTGACCTTTTTCTACATATATTTCCATGTTGAAATTAGCATCAGCGTCTAAAGTAGCAATATGCAATTCCGGATTCAAAATTTCAATATCGGCATCATGAAGGATGTCGCCTGCGGTAACTTCTTGCTCGCCGCTGGCTTCGATTCGAATTATTGTCGGTTCACTGCTGTACATCTTTAGGCAAAGAGCTTTTATGTTGAGAATAATATCCGCAACATCTTCCCTTACACCAGGAATCGTAGAGAATTCGTGCAGCACGCCGTCAATTTTGACGGCAGTAACTGCAGCACCTGGCAATGAAGAGAGAAGTACGCGACGCAAACTATTCCCTAATGTAATACCATAACCACGTTCAAGTGGTTCCCAAACAAATTTACCATAACGGCCATCATCACTAATGTCGGATGTAACCAATTTTGGATTTTCAATTTCTATCATGCGGAAAGCCTCCTCTTTGGCGTATTACCACAATACGCGTTATATTTGGTGGCAGATGGTCCATTATTTAGAGTACAACTCAACAATAAGATGCTCAGCAATAGGCACATCAATTTCCTCACGAGTCGGGAATCTGTCAATCTTACCGCAAAGATTTTGAGCATCAAGAACCATCCAAGCCGGAACGGTTTTCGTAGCCAAAGTTTCGGCCATACCCTTGAAATACTCCTTGCCGCGGCTGTTTTCCATAATGGAAACAACATCGCCGGCCTTTACCAATGCGGAAGGAATGTCCAAACGTCTGCCGTTTACGGCAATGTGACCGTGGGTAACAATTTGACGCGCTTGGCTACGGCTTTCAGCCAGGCCAAGACGGTAAACAACGTTGTCCAATCTTCTTTCCAACATAACCAGTAAGTTTTCACCGGTAATACCTTTTTGTTTCTCAGCGCGTTCAAAGCAATTATGGAATTGACGTTCCAAGATGCCATAAATACGACGAGCTTTTTGTTTTTCACGTAACTGAACACCATATTCAGATACTTTTTTACGTGCTTGTCCGTGTTGGCCCGGTGCGTAAGCACGAACCGCGAAAGCACATTTATCACTGTAACATCTGTCGCCTTTCAGGAATAATTTTACGCCTTCACGACGGCATTGACGGCATACAGCCTCAGTATATCTTGCCATTTATTGGTTACACCTCCCAGTAATTATACTCTTCTACGTTTTGGCGGACGGCAGCCATTATGTGGAATTGGAGTAACGTCTTTAATAGCGTTTACTTCAAGTCCTGCAGCCTGCAAGGAACGAATTGCAGCCTCACGACCACCACCAGGACCTTTTACGAATACTTCAACAACTTTCAAACCATGTTCCATTGCAGCTTTAGCAGCTTGTTCAGCAGCCATTTGAGCAGCAAAAGGAGTGCTTTTGCGGGAACCGCGGAAACCTAGGCCGCCAGCGCTTGCCCAGCTCAATACATTGCCACGGGTATCAGCAATAGTAACGATGGTATTGTTAAACGTGGAGCGAATATGCGCTACCCCAGTTTCTATATTTTTGCGTTCTTTCCGTTTAGTACGGACAACTTTTTTTGCAGCAACCACTCGTCTATCCCTCCTTACAGATTATTTCTTCTTACCAGAAACGCTACGTTTTGGTCCCTTACGGGTACGTGCATTATTCTTAGTGTTTTGACCGCGTACAGGAAGTCCCATACGATGTCTTCTGCCACGATAGCAGCCGATTTCAACTAATCTCTTTATGTTGAGGGATTCCTCACGACGGAGGTCACCTTCTACCTTGTAATCATTGTCAAGGGTTTCACGGAGCTTAGATACTTCATCTTCGGTAAGATCCCGAACACGAGTATCAGGATTGATTCCAGTTTTAACAAGAATCTCTCGCGCCAAAGTCAATCCAATGCCATAAATGTACGGCAGTGCATACTCAATACGCTTGTCTCTTGGTAAATCGACACCAGCGATACGTGCCATTAACAATACACCTCCTTCTTATCCTTGTTTTTGTTTATGTTTAGGGTTTTCGCAAATTACCATTACGTGACCTTTACGTTTAATAACTTTGCATTTTTCACATATTGGTTTTACAGATGGTCTGACTTTCATATTAATAAACCTCCTCTTGCCTGTCTTGGTTATTTGAAACGATACGTAATTCGTCCACGATTTAGATCATATGGAGTAAGTTCCACTGTCACCCTGTCGCCAGGCAAAATTTTGATGAAATTCATGCGTATCTTACCAGATATGTGTGCGAGAATCACATGACCGTTCTCCAATTTTACTTGAAACATGGCATTGGGCAGAGATTCTAAAATTGTGCCTTCAACCTCAATTACATCCTGTTTTGACACAGATATTGACCTCCTTGTCAGTTAGGCTTCAAAGCCTGAAATATTATAAAGTGTAACTTCCCGTCAGGCAAGTCTTGTCAGTATTTCCGGACCGTCCGGCATAATCGCTACAGTATGCTCAAAATGAGCAGATGGTTTTCCATCTCTTGTAACAACTGTCCAACCGTCATCCGTGCTTTTTACTGCTCGTGCTCCCAAATTAATCATTGGTTCAATCGCTAACACCATACCTGCTTTAAGAAGAGGTCCTCTGTCAGCAAAACCAAAATTGGGAACTTCCGGCTCTTCATGCATTGATCGGCCAATACCGTGTCCGACATATTCGCGAACAACTCCGAATCCTGCTTTTTCGGCATAAGTCTGAACAGCATGGGAAATTGCTCCAACTCTATTACCAGCAATCGCTTGTTCAATACCCTTATAAAGGGCATTACGCGTTTCTTCAATCAGTCTCGCAATTTCCGGGGAAACAGTCCCTACCGGAATGGTGATCGCGGAATCGCCGTTAAAACCGTCAATTTCCGCACCACAATCAACACTAACGATATCACCTTCCGCAAGTTTGCGGGAACCGGGAATTCCGTGTACAACTTCACAGTTAACAGATACACAGATGTTAGCAGGGAAACCATACAGGCCTTTGAAAGCAGGTCTTGCGCCATGCTCTACTATCGTCCTTCTGGCTACTTCGTCCAGCTCCTGTGTAGTAATTCCAGGTTCTACCACCTTGCCGACTGCATCCAACGCCAAAGCTACGATCCTGCCAGCTTCGCGCATGCAGCGTATTTCACGTTCGGACTTCAAAAGAATCATTACTTGCCGCCTTCGAGACTTTCTTTAACATCAGCGTATACTTTGTCAATAGCCTGCAGGCCGTTGATTTCTTTATAAACACCTTGTTGTTTGTAGTACTCAATAAGAGGAGCAGTTTGGCTATGATAAACTTCCAAGCGTTTTTTCACAGTTTCTTCTTTGTCATCGTCGCGTTGATACAACGCACCGCCGCATTTATCACACATAGCTTCAACTTTGCTAGGGTTGTATTCAACGTGGTAAGTAGCGCCACAAGCCTTGCATATGCGCCTGCCTGTAACCCTGCCAACCAGTTCAGCATCTGGAACTACTATATTAACCACACCGTTCATTTTAATGTCCAGATCGGTTAAAATTCCATCAAGAGCAATTGCCTGCTCTTCTGTTCTTGGAAATCCATCCAAGATAAAACCTTTGGAACATTCCGGATTTGCCAAGCTCTCTCTAACAATACCAATGGTAACGCTATCAGGAACAAGGGTGCCGGCGTCCATATATTTTTTTGCTTCTTTTCCGAGTTCTGTACCTTTTTTCACCGCAGCGCGGAACATATCTCCCGTCGAAATATGCGGGATTTGATATTCCACAATAAGTCTTTCTGCCTGAGTGCCTTTACCCGCGCCCGGAGGTCCCATTAAAAGAATGTACATATTTGTCATCCTCCTATTTCATGAAGCCTTGATAGTGCCGCATTAAAATCAGCGATTCTATCTGCTTCATAGTATCCAGCGCAACACCGACTACGATCAAGAGTGCCGTGCCCCCGAAATAGACACCTTCAATACTGGTTGTCCATACGATGAGATTTGGCATAACCGCAACCAGTGCTAGGAAAACTGCACCTGCCATTGTAATTCTGGACATTATTTTGTCCAGATAATCAGTGGTAGGCTTGCCTGGTCTTAAACCAGGGATGAAACCACCATACTTCTTAATGTTGTCAGACATATCTCCAATGTTCATGCTTACAGCTGTATAGAAATATGTGAAAAAGACTATCATTAAGAGATATAGGGTTGTCTGCAGTGGTGTACCCCAAGCAAACCAGCCGGCAACAGTTTTAACCCAAGGAACGTCTACAAACTGAGCTATTGTAACCGGAAACATCAGTACTGATGAAGCAAAGATAATTGGTATAACGCCTGCCTGATTAACTTTCAGCGGTATATAGCTCGTGTGACCACCGTACATTTTGCGGCCAACAACTCTTTTAGCATATTGAACAGGTACTTTGCGGATTCCCTGTGTAATTGCCACAACAAAAACAATCATAACGATCGCAAGAACTGCAAACAAGATAACGCTCAAAACACTTATTGTGCCTGCTCTCAAATAGTTGAAAATGACAGCCATGCCATCCGGCAAGCGGGAAACGATACCGGCAAAGATTATCAAAGAGATACCATTGCCAATACCTTTTGCTGTGATTTGTTCACCAATCCACATCAGGAAAACCGTTCCTGCTGTCAAAGTAATCGCTATCATCAAGATCGACCCAACGCTTGGATCATTAATAGCAACACGCAGGCCGATAGCCATGCCGATTGCCTGAATGAAGCCCAATACTACTGTGCCGTAACGTGTCAGTTTGTTAATCTTTTTACGACCTTCTTCGCCTTCTTTGTGCCAACGTTCGAGCGTCGGTACAACAACCTGCAAAAGCTGCAGGATGATAGAAGCGTTGATGTATGGAGTAATGCTCATGGCAAAGATTGAGAATTTGCTCAAGGCGCCGCCCGAAAACATATCAAGTAATCCGAATAAGTTTCCGCTTGTAAACAGCTGTTCAATCATCGCTGCGTTAACACCAGGAACAGGGATATGTGTTCCAGCCCTAAAAACTATGAACATGGCCAATGTAAAAACTACCTTTTGCCTGAGTTCCGTAATTTTAGCAATATTTGAAAGGGCTGATAACACTTAGATCACCTCTACTTTTCCGCCGGCTGCAATAATTTTTTCTTCTGCAGTCTTGCTGAAACCCATAGCTTGAACTGTAAGAGCTTTTGTCAGCTCTCCGTTACCAAGAATACGTACGCCATCGCGTATATTTTTTACTATGCCGGTCTCAATAAGTAATACAGGATCAACTACTGTACCGTCTTCAAAGCAATTTAAACTTACAACATTTACTTCAGCGTACTCTACGCCAAATTTATTGTAGAATCCACGTTTTGGAAGACGTAGATATAACGGTTTTTGACCGCCTTCAAAACCCGGACGCTTTACACCGCCTGAACGGGATTTTTGTCCTTTTTGGCCTTTGCCTGATGTTTTTCCGAGACCGGAACCAAGACCGCGTCCTACACGGACGGAAGATCTTTTAGAACCAGGAGCCGGTGATAATTCATGCAAATTCATTTGCGGCACCTCCTTGTCTTAAGCTTCAACTTTTTCTACTTTTACGAGATGTTCAACTTTGTGAATCATGCCGCGAATAGTAGGCGTATCGTTTTTCACGACACTTGTACGAATTTTACCCAACCCCAAAGCCTTTACGGTAGCGCGTTGATCCTGCGGATATCCGATCAGACTACGGGTTAGCGTGATTTTAATTTGTTCCATCATGCTTCCTCCTTAGCCTAATAATTCTTCTACAGTTTTTCCACGCAATGCTGCTACAGATGCTGCGCTCTTCAAAGAAGTTAATCCTTGAATAGTTGCACGTACAACATTGTTAGGGTTTGAAGAACCTTGAGATTTAGTTAAAATGTCGCGTACACCAGCTAATTCAAGCACTGCACGAACAGGGCCACCAGCAATAACGCCAGTACCTTCTGCTGCCGGTTTTAGGAAAACACGGCCGGCACCAAATACACCAATAATTTCATGAGGAATGGTAGTACCAACCAAAGGAACGCTTACAAGATTTTTCTTTGCATCTTCAACGCCTTTGCGGATAGCTTCCGGAACTTCGGCAGCTTTACCCAGGCCCATACCTACATGACCATTTTCATCACCAACCACAACAAGTGCGGAGAAGGAGAAACGACGTCCGCCTTTTACGACTTTAGCAACGCGGTTGATAAATACGACTTTTTCTTTCAAGTCGGATTCTTGTTTTTCGAAATTCGCCACTATTATTCCTCCTTCTGTTAGAATTCGAGACCAGCTTCACGAGCTGCTGTAGCAAGAGCTGCTACACGGCCGTGATAAAGGTAGCCGCCACGATCAAATACTACTACTTTAATGCCTTTTTCCAAGGCTTTTTTAGCGATTGCTTCACCAACAGCTTTTGCTGCTTCGATGTTGCCGCCATAGTTTTCTTTAATATCTTTTTCAACAGTGCTGGCAGAAACAAGTGTTTCACCAGTAACATCATTGATTATTTGTGCATAAATATTGCTGAGGCTGCGATATACGTTCAAACGCGGCTTTTCTGCTGTACCAAAAATGTTTTTGCGGGAACGGAAATGACGTTTTTGACGTTTCTCGTTTTTATCTACTCTATTAAGCAAGAGTTTCACTCCCTTCCTTTAGAAATTACTTCTTGCCTTTAGCGCCGGCTTTACCAGCCTTACGACGTACAACTTCACCTTCATAACGAATGCCTTTACCTTTGTAAGGTTCAGGTGGACGAAGTGTACGAATATCAGCTGCAACCGCGCCAACAGTTTCTTTATTTGCGCCCTTAACAATGATTTTGTTAGGAGCTGGAACCTCAAAAGTGATTCCTGCAGGTGGTTCCTTAACTACCGGGTGTGAGAAGCCCAAGGTAAAGTTAATGTTTTCTCCCTGCTTAGCCGCACGGTAACCAACGCCATTGATTTCCAATGTTTTGGTAAAACCATCGGTAACACCAATAACCATGTTGTTAATCAGTGTTCTGGACAGACCGTGCATAGCACGATGTTCTTTGTCATCGCTTGGACGTTCAACAGTCAGATGACTGTCCTCAAGTTTGAGGATCATATCTTTGTTGATTTGACGAGCAAGCTCGCCTTTTGGTCCTTTAACAGTAACCAGATTGTTTTCTATTGTAACTGTAACATTAGCTGGAACAGTAATAGGTAATTTACCAATTCTTGACACTTATGAGCACCTCCTATCTTTTAGAAGTCATTACCAAACGTAAGCGATTACCTCGCCACCAAGGCCAGCCTTACGAGCTGTTTTGTCTGTCATCATACCTTGTGATGTAGATACTATCGCAATACCCAATCCACCGAGGACTCTGGGCAACTGATCTTTTTGAGAGTAAACTCTCAAGCCTGGTTTGGAAATACGTTTAATACCGGAAATAACTTTTTCACGGTTAGCGCCGTATTTCAGGCTGACGCGGATAACGTTTTGTTTGTTATCAGCAAGAACTTCGAAATCTTTTATGAAACCCTCGCCTTTCAAGATCTCAGCAATAGCGATTTTAATCTTCGAGCTTGGAATTTCAACTTTATCGTGATGAACCGAATTTGCATTACGAATACGTGTAAGCATATCGGCAATTGGGTCAGTCATAACCATACTTAAATACCCTCCTTCCTGTCTGCTGCGATTACCAGCTAGCTTTGGTTACTCCCGGAATAGCGCCTTTGTAGCTATATTCACGGAAGCAGATACGGCAAAGGCCGAATTTACGCATGTAGCCATGTGGTCTGCCGCAAATCTTGCAGCGATTATAGGCACGAACTTTAAATTTCGGCTCATTCTTCCATTTTTCAATCAGGGCTGTTTTAGCCAAGGGATTCCCTCCTTACTTATGCGCTGAACGGCATTCCGAGGAGCCTCAATAATTCTCTTGCTTCCTCGTCAGTCTTCGCTGTTGTAACAATGATAATATCCATTCCACGTACTTTATCTACTTTGTCATATTCAATTTCCGGGAAAATCAATTGTTCTTTCATTCCGATTGCATAGTTGCCGCGTCCATCGAAAGCCGTTGGGCTAACGCCACGGAAGTCACGTACACGCGGAAGAGCAATATTCATGAACTTATCAAGGAAGTAATACATACGATCGCCACGAAGGGTAACTTTAGTACCAATCGGCATGCCTTGACGCAATTTGAAAGCTGCAATAGATTTTTTAGCTTTGGTAACAACCGGTTTTTGACCAGAGATCAAAGTTAAATCGGCAACAGCTGTATCGAGGGCCTTACTGTTTGTAACAGCATCGCCAACTCCCATATTTATGACAACTTTTTCGATTTTAGGGATTTCGTTAACATTTTTATAATTGAATTTGTCCATCATACCTTTGACTGCCTCGGACAAATATTTTTCTTGCAATCTAGTATTTGCCATTCATAATCCTCCTTTCCCGGATTTTATTTATCGATCACTTCACCGCATTTTTTGCAGGTTCTTGCGAAACCACCTGCTACAGCGGTTTTTGAAATACGAGTAGCTTTTTTACAAGCTGGACATACCAACATGACTTTGGAAGCGGAAATAGCTGCTTCCTTGACAATGATACCGCCTTGTGGGTTGGATTGAGAAGGTTTGGTATGACGTTTTACTTTGTTTACGCCAGCGACGACAACTTTAGCCTTTTTAGGCAAAGCCTCGACAATCTTGCCTTCCTTACCCTTGTCCTTACCGGACAGAACAAGTACTGTATCGCCTTTTTTTACGTGCAATTTTTCAGCAGTAGCCATGTCAGAAACACCTCCTTTTAGTGCGTAATTTTTTCGTATTATAGCACTTCCGGTGCCAATGATACTATTTTCATGTAGTCTTTATCACGTAGTTCACGAGCAACAGGTCCAAATATACGAGTGCCACGTGGGCTTTTGTCATCTTTGATTACAACTGCAGCGTTTTCATCAAAGCGGATGTAAGAACCATCTGGACGACGTACACCTTTACGGGTACGTACAACAACGGCTTTAACTACCTCGCCTTTTTTTACAACGCCACCGGGTGATGCATCTTTAACTGCGCAAACAATAACATCACCAATATTAGCATATTTGCGGTAAGAACCGCCTAATACTCGAATACACATAACTTTCTTAGCACCGGTGTTATCACCAACATTAAGAATTGTTTGTTGTTGTATCATGGTTTTCCCTCCCTTGCCAAGTTATCTGCAATAAGTCAGCAATTTTAATTATTTTGCACGCTCTAGGATCTGAACAACTCTCCAGCATTTATCCTTGGATAATGGACGGGTCTGCACAATTTGCACGGTATCACCGATATGTGCTTCGTTGTTTTCGTCATGAGCTTTAAATTTAACAGTATGTTTTACACCTTTTTGATAAAGGGGATGCTGCACAAAACGTTCAATGGCAACTACTACGGTCTTGTCCATTTTGTCGCTAACCACTTTGCCTGTGCGAGTAGCACGTAAATTTCTCTGTTCGGTCACGAGACGATTCCTCCTTCATTTAGACTCAAAACACACTCAGGCTTTCAATTCGCGTTGACGCTGAATGGTCTTAATACGAGCAATAGACTTCTTTACTTCCCTGATTTTCATCGGGTTTTCCAATTGTCCAGTTGCCATTTGAAAACGCAGATTGAAGAGTTCATCTTTCAAACCAGCTATTTTAGTTTCTAATTCAGCTGAGGTCATTTCTATAATTTCTTTTGTTTTCATTAAGCTTCACCACCCACTCCATTTTGTTGTGCAGCGATTTCGGCTTCCAACTGAGCTTTGGTCACAAACCTTGTTTTGATTGGCAGTTTGTGGCTAGCAAGACGCATAGCTTCTTTTGCAACTTCCTCGGTTACGCCGTTCATTTCGAACAAAACGCGACCTGGTTTTACAACTGCTACCCAATACTCTGGGGAACCTTTACCACTACCCATGCGGGTTTCAGCCGGTTTAGCCGTAATAGGCTTGTCCGGGAAAATTTGAATCCATACTTGACCGCCACGTTTGATGTAACGAGTCATTGCGATACGGGCTGCTTCGATTTGGCGGTTGGTTACCCAAGCCGGTTCCAAAGCTACCAGACCGAAATCGCCATGGGCAATCTTGTTACCACGCATAGCACGACCAGTCATACGACCTCTATGTTGTTTACGATGTTTTACTCTCTTTGGTAATAACATTAGTTTACGCCCCCTTCTTGCGGAGCAGCAGGTGCTACAACTTTGCTTTCAGGAAGAACTTCACCTTTGTAAATCCATACTTTTACGCCGATACGGCCGTAAGTTGTATGAGCTTCAGCAGTTCCGTAATCAATGTCAGCACGCAAGGTGTGAAGAGGAATGCTGCCTTCACGATAGCTTTCGCTACGGGCAATTTCAGCACCGCCAAGACGGCCGCCTACTTGAACTTTAATTCCTTTTGCGCCCATGCGCATTGTGCGACCAACGCATTGTTTCATTGCACGGCGGAAAGCTATGCGGCGTTCCAATTGATTAGCAATGTTTTCTGCAACCAGCGTTGCATCCATATCAGGGGTTTTCACCTCAATGATATTAATGTCGATAACACTGTCGGTCATTTTTTTCAAATCGTTTTTCAATAATTCGATGTTGCTGCCCTGACGGCCGATAACCATACCCGGTTTAGCAGTGTGAATAGAAATACGAGCTCTGTTAGAAGCACGTTCTATTTCAACACGGGAAATTCCCGACAAGAACAATTTTTCTTTGATAAACTCACGAATCTTTATATCTTCCAATAAGAATTTTTCATAATCTTTGTCAGCGAACCATTTGGAATCCCAAGTTTTGATTACACCAACGCGAAGACCATGTGGATGTACTTTTTGACCCACTATCGTTTCCCTCCTTCTTTTCGGGATATTATTTTTCTGCTACCGCAACGGTAACATGACTGGAACGTTTCAAAATTTTGAATGCCTGTCCACGTGAACGTGGGTGGATTCTTTTCAATGTCGGACCTTGATCAACAAACGCACTCGATACGATAAGGTTGTCGACGTTCATATCATAGTTATGTTCTGCATTAGCAACCGCAGAATGCAATACTTTTTCTATAACCTCAGAACCAACCTTCGGGGTATGTTTGAGGATCGCGAATGCTTCACCCACAGATTTCCCGCGGATAAGGTCAATTACGATACGCAATTTGCGCGGCGCAATACGAACATATCTAGCAATAGCTTTAGCTTCCATCGTGTATGTGCCCCCTTTCCCCTTATTTTAACGAAGTCGTTTTATCAGCATGGCCTTTGTATGTACGCGTAGGAGCAAACTCTCCAAGCTTATGTCCTACCATATCTTCCGTAATGAACACAGGTACATGTTTGCGTCCGTCATGAACGGCAATTGTGTGACCCAGGAAATCTGGAAGAATAGTAGAACTACGAGACCAGGTTTTTACGACTTTTTTATCGCTAGCAACATTAAGTGCTTCAATTTTTTTCTGAAGACTTGGGTGGACATAAGGTCCTTTTTTAACTGATCTGGACACTATGTTAGCCTCCTTTCTTTATCCTGTTATTTCGTTCTACGTTTTACGATTAATTTAGAAGAAGCTTTTTTGACCTTACGGGTACGAGTACCAAATGCACATTTACCCCAAGGAGTAACAGGACGTTTACGACCAACAGGAGAATGACCTTCACCACCACCATGTGGATGGTCGTTAGGATTCATAACAACGCCGCGGTTTGCCGGGCGAATACCAAGCCAACGGGAACGACCTGCTTTACCAATAGTGATATTTTCGGAATCGATATTACCAACTTGACCGATAGTCGCGCGGCAATTGATATGCACTTTGCGGATTTCGCCGGAAGGCATACGAAGAAGAGCATAGTCGCCTTCTTTAGCCATCAATTGTGCAGAAGTACCAGCAGAACGAACTAACTGGCCACCTTTACCGATTTTCAATTCAACATTATGAACCTGAGTACCAAGCGGGATATTTTTAAGTGGCAGGCAGTTACCGATTTTAATATCGGAATCTGGACCGCTAACTACTGTATCACCAACTTTAAGATCAAGAGGCGCCAGGATATAACGTTTTTCACCATCAATATAATTCAAAAGAGCAATACGTGAGCTACGGTTTGGATCGTATTCAATCGTTGCTACTTTTGCAGGAATGGCATCTTTAGTACGTTTGAAATCAATAATGCGATATTGTCTTTTGTGTCCGCCGCCTTGATGACGAACAGTCATTTTGCCTGTATTGTTACGGCCTGCATGTTTTTGTAGTTTTTCTACAAGTGGACGATGCGGCTTGCTAGCAGTAATCTCTTCGAAGGCTGACACTGTCATAAAGCGTCTCGAAGGAGAATACGGGTTAAAGCTTTTAATAGCCATTTTTTTACCTCCTTAGTACGAAAATTACATTCCTTCGAAAATTGGAATGGTCTGACCTTCAGCAAGTTTTACAATTGCCTTCTTATAGTCAGAACGTCTGCCTACGCTTTTACCCACTCTTTTGGTTTTACCAAATACGCGGATAGTGTTAACGTTTACAACTTTAACTTTGAAAATTTCTTCAACAGCTTGGCGGATTTCAACTTTGTTGGCGCCAATAGCAACTTGAAAAGTATATTTATTGTCTTGCATCATTGCAGAAGTTTTTTCTGTAATGAGCGGACGAAGTAAAATATCACGAGGGTTCGCAGCCATTATGAGAGCACCTCCTCAATTTTTGCTACTGCATCCTTAGCAAGAAATACTTTGTTGTGATGAAGTAAGTCAAATACATTCAGACAACCATTAGAAAGTGATTTTACTTTCGGCAGGTTGCGGGAAGATTTTTCTACGTTTTCATCAATGCCCTCTGTAATGATAAGAGCTTTTTTATCGGCAGCTTCAAAAATATTCAGCAATGTAACAACATTTTTTGTTTTTGGAGCTTCGAAGGTTAAACCCTCCACAATTACTAATTCGCCAGCAGCGACCTTTGCGGACAATGCGCAGCGGATAGCAAGACGACGAGCTTTACGCGGCATGCTTTTTGCATGACTGCGTGGTTGTGGTCCGAAAGTGGTACCACCGCCAACCCACAATGGAGAGCGGATTGAACCTGAACGTGCGTGACCGGTACCTTTTTGTTTCCAAGGTTTACGGCCGCCGCCGCGTACCATGCCACGAGTTTTAGTAGCATGAGTTCCCAGGCGTTCGTTAGCTTGTTGCATAACAACTGCTTGATGAACTACAGCTTCATTCATTTCTACGCCAAAGACGTAGTCCATTAATTCTATTTCTTCACCGGTCTTTTCACCGGCAATATTATATACTGATAACTTCGGCATTTAAGCATCCTCCTTTCTTTCGCTTGCTCTTACTTACCTGGTTTAACGGTTTCTCTCAAAACTACAAAAGAACCAGCAGCTCCTGGAATAGAGCCTTTAACCAAAATAAGATTGCGGTCAGTGTCAACCTTTGCAACGGTCAAACGTTGCACGGTTACTTTTGCATTACCCATACGGCCAGGCAATTTCTTACCTTTAATTACACGACCGCCAGGACCGGAATGCATTGGTCCCATAGAACCAGGTTCGCGATGGGACTTAGAACCATGCGCCATTGGTCCGCAAGCGAAGTTGTGGCGTTTAATAGTACCTGCAAAACCTTTACCACGGGAAATGCCAGTTGCATCAATCAGTTCACCAGCGGTGAAGATTTCAGCACTGATTTTTTGTCCGACTGTATATTCAGAAGGAGCTGACAAACGCAATTCTCTGACAAATTTCACCGGAGTGACACCGGCTTTATCAAAGTGACCTTTCATTGGTTTGTTCGTATGTTTTTCTTTTAATTCGCCAAATCCGAGTTGAACAGCGTTATAACCATCTGTCTCTTCGGTTTTATTTTGAACTACTAAGCAAGGACCGGCTTCTACCACAGTTACCGGAATCATCCTGCCATCAGCTTCAAAAATTTGGGTCATTCCTATTTTTTTGCCTAAGATTCCTTTAGCCATTATCGCACCTCCTCCTTACAGTTTAATCTCGATGTCTACACCAGCCGGCAGGTCAAGACGCATTAAAGCATCAACAGTCTTAGCGGTTGGTTCCAAAATGTCTACAAGTCTTTTGTGTGTACGCATTTCAAATTGTTCACGGGAATCCTTGTTTACATGAGGAGAACGTAGAATCGTATAGATATTTTTTTCAGTAGGAAGTGGGATAGGACCGGAAACTTGTGCACCAGTACGTTTCGCAGTATCAACTATCTTTGCAGCACTTTGGTCAAGTGCTTTGTGGTCATACGCTTTCAAGCGTATTCTGATTTTTTGACTCTTTTCCATTTAAATTTCCTCCTAATTCGCCCAGTTTCTAAGAACGGACATACTCCGTGAAAATCTCCCTGTCTAACAGGCAAGCAACCTCTCACATCATCGCAGGACCATACAAACAAACATAATAATATGAGGGGCAAACTTTAGCCCCTCATAGGGATCTAATAAATTATTTCTCTTCGATAGCAGCAACAACGCCTGCGCCAACGGTACGGCCACCTTCGCGGATAGCGAAGCGAAGACCTGGTTCGAGGGCGATCGGAGTAATAAGTTCTACTTCCATTGTTACGTTATCGCCAGGCATTACCATTTCGATACCTTCTGGCAACTCAGCTACGCCGGTTACGTCAGTTGTACGGAAATAGAATTGTGGACGGTAG
>Ga0074193_1000326_pt1 | contig 84492 bp, 100 predicted proteins | sample EPASupsiteHSE605_FD_64523 | JGI IMG/M metagenome (GOLD analysis project Ga0074193, IMG submission 64523) | Bioremediated contaminated groundwater from EPA Superfund site, New Mexico - Sample HSE6-05 | ecosystem: Environmental > Aquatic > Deep subsurface > Groundwater > Contaminated ... | reverse complement strand
AGAGAATAAAAATTCTTTCTAAGGACACTTGGTGGTTATGGCTTGAAGGGTTAAATGTCTAAATGACATTTAACGGGTAATTTAGCAAATCTATGATTTGCGTTAAGAATTACCCCGGTTGCCGAAAGTATGTAATCATTAAGTATATAAATCCGGTGGTCATAGCTTGAAGGCAACACCCGTTCCCATTCCGAACACGAAGGTTAAGCTTCAAAGCGCCGATGGTACTGCACTGGTGACGGTGTGGAAGAGTAGGTCGCCGCCGGGTAATATTCCGCGATAGCTCAATGGTGGAGCACTCGGCTGTTAACCGATAGGTTGAAGGTTCGAATCCTTTTCGCGGAGCCATTTTTTTTATAAATATAATTTTGTAGTTGATTATTTAAAGGTTTATGCTTTATTATTAAAGTATAAACCTTTTTTATTTTATGATAAATTTTAAGTAATATAGGAGGTTAATCAATAATACAATTAAATAAAACTAAATATTCTGTCAAACAAAGTAATTTATTAAATGCTCTAATTAAAAAACATATTTTTAGTAACTTTTAAGTTATAGAATAAGGGGGACTTAATATGAAAGTTAGCAAAACCCAGGATTTAAGAAATATCGGATTAATTGGACATAGCGGCTCAGGAAAGACAACACTTGCTGAAGCCATATTATATTACACGAAAGCAATTGACAGATTTGGAAAGATTGAAGATGGTAATACAACTAGTGATTATGATTCTGAAGAAAAGAAAAGAAGAATATCTATTTCAACATCAATATTAAATAGTGAATGTGATAATGTTAAAATTAATGTAGTGGACACTCCTGGTTATTTTGATTTTGTTGGAGAAATGATAGAGGGATTAAAGGCAGTAGATATGTCAATAATTACTGTATCAGCAAGGTCAGGAATAAAAGTGGGTACAGAAAAAGCATGGGACTATGTTAATAAATATAGTTTGCCCAGGGCCTTTTTTATAAGCAAGTTAGATACAGAAAATAGTGATTTTGAAAATGTTTTAATGCAGCTTAAAGATAAGTTTGGAATATCAGTAGTACCAATTCAATATCCTATAGGTAAGGAAAACGATTTCAACGGAGTAATTAATATAATATCCAATAAGGCAAGGATTTTTAACCCTAAAACTCATGAGATGGATATTACAGAAGTACCAGAAGAATTTTCAGAAAAAGTTGAAGAATATAAGAGAATGATAATGGAATCAGTGGCTGAAACTGATGAAGTATTATTGGAAAAGTATTTTTCAGAAGGAACTTTAAGTGATGAAGAAATATATGATGGGCTAATTAAAGGAATAGAATCAGGGGATATAGCACCAGTAACTTGTGGTTCAGCATTAAAAGGAATAGGAATAAACACATTATTAGAAGATATAATGGAGTGTTTTCCTTCCCCGAAGGATTCAGCACCTGTAGCAGCATTTAGAATAGATAATAACGAAAAAATTTCGGTTAGTATAGATGAAAATGGGCCTTTTTCAGCTTTTATATTTAAAACAATTGCAGATCCTTTTGTAGGAAAACTATCAATTTTTAAGGTTATTACTGGAAAGGCTAAAGCAGATTCAATGGTTTATAATATAAACAATAAGAAACAAGAGAGGATCGGTTCTTTATATTTTCTAAAAGGTAAAGATCAGATTCAGACAGAAGAAGTTTTTGCAGGGGATATAGGAGCTGTGGCAAAACTTCAATATACAAGTACTGGAGATACTTTAAGTGAGATACAAAATAATGTAGCATACGAAAAGATTCAATTTCCTAATCCTGCAATCTCTATGGCAGTAATTACAAAGTCTAAAGGAGATGAAGAAAAAATATCACTTGGATTGGGTAAACTTTTAGATGAAGACCCAACTTTAAGGGTTACAAGAGATGTGGAAAATGCTGATACCATAATTTCTGGTATTGGAGAAACACACTTAGAGATTATTGCAAACAAATTGAAAAATAAATTTGGAGTAGAAGTTGAATTACAAACTCCTAAGGTTCCATATAGAGAAACTATAAGAAAACAGTCAGATGTACAAGGAAAACATAAAAAGCAAAGTGGTGGTCATGGACAGTATGGCGATGTAAAAATAAAATTTGAACCTAGGGAAGATGGTAAAGAAGAGCTATTATTTGTAGATAAGGTAGTAGGTGGAGTTGTTCCAAGGCAATATATACCTGCTGTGGAAAAGGGATTAAAGGAATGTATGAGACATGGTGTACTTGCAGGATATCCTGTAATAGGATTAAAAGCTACATTACATGATGGTTCTTTTCATCCAGTAGATTCTTCTGAAATGGCATTTAAAGTTGCTTCATCTCTTGCATATAAAAAAGGAATGCAAGAGGCAACACCAGTGCTACTAGAACCTATTATGCATGTTAAGGTAGAGGTTCCTGATGATTATATGGGAGATGTAATAGGCGATATAAATAAAAAAAGAGGGAAAGTACATGGAATGGAGGAAGCTTCTAAGGGATATCAAAGAATAATTGCAGAAGTTCCATTATCTGAAATGTTTAAATACGCAACTGACTTAAAATCTATAACTGGCGCACGGGGAAATTTTGAAATGAAGTTTTATAGATACGAAGAACTTCCACCAAGTGAGGCTGAAAAAGTAATAAGTAACTCTAAGGTTAAAGAATAGAGAATAAAGAAAATGCTTGTGACAAGAGATTGTATACAAGCATTTTTTATTTATTAATAGTTTTTACATAATTCTTCAAAATAGCTTTGAGGGTGTAAGCAAGCAGGACATTTGCCAGGTGCTTCTGGACCTTCATGTATGTAACCACAGTTATTACATTTCCAGAAAGTAACTCCATCTTTTTTAAATACTGTTTCATTCGCTATATTTTCAGCTAATTTTCTGTATCTTTCTTCGTGAGCTTTTTCTACCTTTGCTATATTTTTAAAGGTTGCAGCAATGTCAATGAAGCCTTCTTCCTCAGCATCTTTTGCAAAGGCTGGGTAAAGTTCTTCCCATTCTTCATGTTCACCATTAGCAGCATAACCTAAATTAGCTATTGTATCACTTAATCCTATGCCATATGCTGCATTGATGTTAATTGCATCACCTTGAAGATTTTCATCTTCTAATAAATGTTTTAAAAACCTCTTAGCATGTTCTTTCTCATTTTCTGCAGTTTCCATAAAGATGTTGGAGATTTGTACATATCCATCTTTTTTAGCTTGAGAAGAATAATAAGTATATTTAGTTCTAGCTTGACATTCACCAGCAAAAGCTTTCATTAAATTTTCTGCTGTTTTTGTACCTTTCAAGTTTTTCATAAAGATTACCTCCAAACTAATATATTTGTATCCTAAAATTAATTATAACACTATTTTATACCTACATCAGATTAACAAAAAATGTTCATAATTTATAAACAAAATAAGCAATTATATATTTTATTAGGAATAAATAATTTTAAAATGCAAAAAATAAATTAAAATCAATCGAAAGGATAGATTTTATGTCAGAGTATAAGCTTGATATCATCGGTAAAGTTAACCTTAGTGATTATAGTAAGATATATGACTATATTGGTATTGTTGAGGTAAATGATAAGTTCACAATAACTTTAAATAATGATAGTGTGGAAAGTTCAGAGCTTATCTACAATATGCTTGAAAAAAATGACTTTAGTATTTATTCTAAAGGAGGGAATGAAAATGGAAAAATATCCATCACAGCATCAAGGAACAAACGGTAGAGATGTAAGGATTCCGCGATATTATGAAAATAAAAATCAAGTAATAGCTAGAAATTATGGCGTTAATGATTATACAGGAAATATAAGTACACTTAACTCAGTTTCGGATAGTTATGATAGAAATAAAAAAATAAAAGAAATATTAGGCAATAATCTCTTTTAATAATTAGTGCTTTACACATATAATATATGTGTAAAGCAGTTTTGTTTTTTGTTGACAATGAAAGTTATTAAATGGTATTATTATTTTATAATTTACCACGTTAAAGCATTAAACTAATAAAGTGGAGGCAATGTTATGGGAAAATGGAAAAGATATATACCGGATGGAATGAAGGACATACTTTTTGAAGAATGTAATGCAAAGTTAACTATAGAAGAATCCTTAAGAAAATCGTATAAACAAAGCGGATTTTCAGAAATAATATCACCGACTCTTGAATTTTATGATGTTTTTAATTTAGAAAGTCAACCAATTCCTCAAGAAAAGATGTATAAGCTTTTTGATAATGCTGGGAGGATAATGGTATTAAGACCAGATATGACAACGCCAATTGGAAGAATTGCGTCAACAAAAATAAAGCAAAGCAATTATCCATTAAGACTTTGCTATAATTCAAATATTTTTAGAATAAATGAAAACTTAAATGGTAAGATCAGTGAAATTACTCAATCTGGCATAGAGATTATTGGTATAAAGAATATTAAAGCAGATGCAGAAGCAATTATTAATGCTATAGAGGCTCTACTAAATTTGGGTTTAAAGAATTTTAAGATTGAATTAGGTGAAGCAAAATTTTTTAAAGCTTTAATCGAGGATACAGAGATTAATGAAGAAGATTTAGAAAAAATGAGAAGTATAATTCAAAATAAAAATTATGTTACTCTCAGTAATTTTTTAAGAGATAAACAATATGGGATTTCTGAAGATAATGTAGAAATATTAGAGAGGCTTCCTCAATTATTTGGAGATATCAGTATTATTGATGAGGCAAGAAGTTTAACTAGTAACCAAAAAGCTTTAGAGGCATTAGATAATATTCATAATATATATAAAATTATTAATGAGATTGGACTAAGTTCTTATATATCCATTGATCTAGGGATGGTACAAAATATAGATTATTATACAGGAATTATTTTCAAAGGGTATGTTGAAGAAGTTGGAGATTATATTCTAAGTGGAGGAAGATATGATAATTTAATTAAGCAGTTTGGAACTAATCTTCCTGCTACAGGCTTCGCAATTAATGTGGACAATGTTATGGATGCTTTGAAGAAACAAAATACATTAATAATAAAGGATACTAAGAAAATACTTATTTATTATAAAGAAGAATATTTAAAAAATGCTTATGAATTAATGAATTTAATTAGGCACAATGATTTTATATGTGAGCTAAGCTTATTCAGTGAAGAAAGTGAATCTATTGAATATGCCAAGGAAAATAAAATTTACAGTATGATTAGCATTCTAGGTGAATATAAGCTTAAAATATTTGATCTATTAATAGATAATTGCAGTATAGTAGAAAAAGACAAATTTCTAAATACTTTAATAATGGGCTAATAATAATTTGAGGTGGTTTAAGTGAAAAAAGTAAGAATAGCATTAACTAAAGGTAGACTTGAAGAACATGCTTTAGAGATATTTAAGTCTATTGGAGTAGATATAAATGAACTTGAGGATAAAGGGAGAAAGTTAATATTTAAATGTGAAAATGAGCAATTTAATATTGATTTTTTTCTTGTAAAAGCTCCAGATGTTACAACTTATGTAGAATATGGCGCAGCTGATATAGGTATCGTAGGAAAAGATACCTTATTGGAAAAGAATAAGGAATTTTATGAAGTGTTAGATTTAAAGGTTGGAAAGTGCAGATTTGCACTAGCAGCCTTACCTGAATTTAGTTTAGACGAAGGATATAATAGAAAAAAAATAGCTACTAAGTATCCAGAGGTAGCTCGAGAATTTTTTAGAACAAAAGGACTTGATATTGAAATTATTAAAATAGAAGGTTCTGTGGAATTAGCACCTATTGTAGGACTTGCAGATGCAATAGTCGATATTGTAGAAACTGGATCCACTTTAAAGGAAAATGGTTTAATTATTGTTGAAGAAATATGCCCAATAAGTGCAAGAATGATAGTAAACAAAGCTAGCATGAAAACTAAGAAAGAGGAAATAGGAAAGATAATAGAGGAAATAAGTAAAGTAATCAGTTAATTATAAGGAGAGTATGCAAGTGATTAATATAGTTAAATTAGATGATAAAAATAAAAATTACTATACAGAAAACTTAAAAAGTAGAGCAGAGGCAGTTCAAAAGGATGTAGTTATTGCTGTAGAAAAGATTTTAGAAAATGTAAAAGAAAATGGAGATAAGGCAGTAATTGAATATACAAATAAGTTTGATAGCACTATAATAAATTCAAGTAATCTAAAGATTGCAAAAGAAGAGATAGAAAAAGCTTATACAGTTGTTGAAAAGGAATTTATAGATGCAATTAAATTGTCAAAGGAAAATGTATGGTTTTATCACGAGAAGCAAAAGCAAAAATCTTGGATGGTTACAAAGGAAGATGGAATAATGCTAGGGCAGCAAATTAGAGCCTTAGACACTGTAGGAATATATGTTCCAGGTGGAACAGCAGCTTATCCATCATCTGTAATCATGAATACTATTCCAGCTAAAGTAGCTGGAGTTAAAAAGGTCGTTATGGTAACTCCGCCTTCTAAAGATGGAACTATTAATCCTAATATTTTAGTGGCTGCTGATATTGCAGGAGTAGATGAAATATATAAGGTTGGTGGAGCTCAAGGGGTAGCTGCCCTAGCTTATGGAACTGAATCAATTCCCAAGGTAGATAAAATTGTAGGGCCTGGGAATATATATGTAGCTATGGCAAAAAGAAGTGTATATGGTTTTGTTGATATAGATATGATTGCAGGACCAAGTGAAATACTAGTTATTTCTGATGAAAGTGGAGATCCTAAGTATATAGCTGCAGATTTAATGTCTCAAGCAGAGCATGATGTATTAGCTTCATCAATTTTAGTTACCATATCAAATGAACTAGCAATCAAGGTTAAAGAAGAATTGGAAGTTCAAGTGAAAGCACTTTCAAGAAAAGATATAATAGAAGCTTCACTTAAAGATTATGGAGCAATATTTGTTGTTGAAAATATGAAAGAGGCTATAGAACTTTCCAATCTAATTGCTCCAGAACATTTAGAGGTTATGGTAAAGGAACCATTCTCAATTTTAGGAGAACTTAAGAATGCAGGTTCAATTTTCTTAGGTAAGTATGCTCCTGAGCCACTAGGGGATTATATGGCAGGTCCAAATCACGTATTGCCAACCAGCGGAAGTGCTAAATTCTTTTCTCCTTTATCTGTGGATGATTATATTAAAAAATCAAGTTTTATATACTATTCACAAGAGGGACTAGAAAAGGTTAAAGATCCTATAGTAAAAATAGCAGAGACAGAAGGTTTAACTGCACATGCTAACTCCATTAAAGTAAGGTTTGAATAAGAAACTAGGATTTAGGCATTAGTAACTAAAGACTAGGGATTAAAAGGAGGGATTACATTGGGAAAAAGAGAAGCATCAGTAAATAGAAAAACAGGTGAAACTGACATACAGGCAAAGCTTAACCTAGACGGGGAAGGGAATTATAGTATTAATACAGGTGTTGGCTTTTTCAATCACATGTTAAACTTAATGACAAAGCACGGACTTCTTAACTTAGCTTTAACTGCAAAGGGAGATTTAGAGGTGGATTCACATCACACTATAGAGGACGTAGGAATTGTCTTAGGACAATGTCTTAATGAAGCCTTGGGAGATAAAAAAGGAATTAAAAGATATGGAACTTCCTTTGTTCCTATGGATGAAGTTTTGGCATCTGTATCTATAGATGTAAGCGGAAGACCATTTATTGTATGTGATTTCAATTTTACAGTAGATAGAGTTGGAGAAATGGATACTGAGATGGTAGAAGAATTCTTAAGGGCCTTTGCTTTCAATGCAGGTATAACCCTTCATGCTAGAGTTCTATATGGGAAAAACAATCACCACATGATAGAGGCTGTATTTAAAGCCTTAGGTAGGGCATTAAGAGAAGCAGTTGATGTTGATGTTAGAATAAAGGGAGTTATGTCCACTAAAGGAAGCATATAAAGAGGGAGTTGAGATGTTTGATTTCTATAGTAGATTATGGAATGGGTAATTTGAAAAGTGTTGAAAATGCACTTGATTTATTAGATATAAAATCAGTAATAACCTCTGATAAAGAAGTTATATTAAATAGTGAAGGGATTATTCTACCAGGGGTAGGAGCTTTCCCTGATGCTATAGATTGTATAAGAGAAGCGGGCTTAGATGTAACCTTAAAAGATGCAGTTAATCAAGGAACCCCTTTACTTGGAGTTTGCCTTGGAATGCAGCTCTTATTTGAGGAAAGCGAAGAAATAAGAACATGTAGTGGTTTAGGATTCCTAAAAGGTAAAATTGAGAAAATTAAAGGTAATCTTAAAATACCTCATATGGGATGGAATAGTTTAAAGTATGAAAAAGCTTGCCCTATCCTAAATGGAATAGAAGAAAACAGCTATGTATATTTTGTTCACTCCTATTATGCAGTTGTAGGAGAAGATGGGATTTTAAATGCTTATGCTGATTACGGTGCAAAGGTTCCAGGGGTTGTTAGTAAGGGAAATGTATTTGGACTACAATTTCACCCTGAAAAAAGTGGAGATGTAGGTTTAAAAATGCTAAAAAATTTTGGGGAGATGATTAAATGATTATTCTACCAGCTATAGATCTAAAAGGTGGTAAATGCGTTAGATTATATAAAGGTGATTTTAATAAAACAGAAGTAGTAGCAGAAAGTGCACTAGATACTGCTTTAAGCTTTAAAGAGGCTGGTGCAGAATTCATACATATGGTGGATTTGGATGGTGCCTTAGAAGGTAAAGGCGTAAATTATGAAATTGTTGCAGAAATAGTTAAGAAAGTAAATGTTCCTGTTGAGCTTGGTGGGGGCATAAGAGATATGGAAACAATTGATTTTCTAATTAATATTGGTTTAAGCAGGGTAATACTTGGTACAGCTGCTCTTAATAATCCAGAGCTTGTAAAGACTGCAGTTAATAAATATGGAGATAAAATTGCAGTAGGTATAGATGCTAAAGATGGATATGTAGCTGTTGATGGATGGATTAAGGTAAGTAAAGTAAACTATATTGATTTCGCTAAGGAAATGGAGAAGATAGGAGTTAAGACAATCATATTTACTGATATAAGTAAAGATGGAACTCTTCAAGGACCTAATTTAGAGCAGCTAGCAGAAATTCAAAACAGTGTAAGCTGTAATATAGTAGCTTCAGGTGGAATAAAAAATTTAGATGACTTAAAAAACATCAATAAGATGGGTATTTATGGAGCTATTACAGGCAAGGCAATATATTCAGGAAACATTGATTTGAAAGAAGCTATAGCTGAATTTAAAAGATAAAAGATTATAGATTGAAGGTGCTTAGAAATGAGTAAATATTGGAGTGCTATTGCAAATAGTATGGAGCCCTATGTTTGTGGTGAACAGCCAAAGGACAAGAAATATACAAAATTAAATACAAATGAAAGTCCATATCCACCTTCTCCAAAGGTTTTACAAGGGATAAAGAATGCGGCAAATAGTGATTTAAGATTATATCCAGATCCTAATTGTGATGCACTAAGAGAAACTATTGCAAAATATTATAATTTAGATAAGAATGAAGTATTTGTAGGCAATGGTTCTGATGAAGTACTAGCCTTTTCATTTTTAGCTTTTTTTAATACTGATGAAGCTATAGTGTTTCCGGATATTACATATAGTTTTTATCCCGTTTATGCACAGCTTTATAATATTAGCTACAAACTTGCAAAACTAGAGGATGATTTCTCTATACCTATAGAGGAGTTTATGACAAAAAATGGAGGGGTAATTATCCCTAATCCTAATGCTCCAACAGCAAAACATATGGACATAGATTCTATTAAAAAAATTTTAGATTATAATTCTGAAAAGGTAGTTATAATTGATGAAGCCTATATAGATTTTGGAGGTACCTCTGCAGTAAATCTTATAAAGGAGTACCCAAATCTTTTAGTAATACAAACACTATCTAAATCCCGTTCTTTAGCAGGCATTCGTATAGGTTTTGCTCTTGGACAAAAAGAACTTATAGATGGACTTAATACAATAAAAAATTCTTTTAATTCTTATACAATTGATAGGATTGCAGCCGTTGCAGCAATTGAGGCAATAAAGGATGAAGATTATTTTAAAGAATGTGTATCAAGGATAATAAATACTAGAGAAGCAGTTACTGAGAAGTTAACCAACATGGGATTTCAGGTTATACCATCTAAAGCTAACTTTATTTTTGTAGCTCATCCTCTTTTTAAGGCTAACGAACTTTTCGCAAAATTAAGGGAAAAGGCAGTTTTAGTAAGATATTTTAATAAAGATAGAATAAACAATTATCTAAGGATAAGCATAGGTTCTGAAGAAGAAATGAAGTTATTTATTGAGAAGATTGAAGAGATTATAACTGAAATGAAAAATAATTAAGCTATATTTATAGAAAAGGCGTAGAAAGAGGTGTGGTAATTGCTTACAAAAAGAATAATACCATGTCTTGATGTGGATATGGGAAGAGTAGTTAAAGGAGTTAACTTTGTAAACCTACAAGATGTTGGGGATCCAGTAGCTATTGCAGAGTTTTACAATAAGGAAGGGGCAGATGAGATAGTATTTCTAGATATAACTGCTACTCACGAAGGCCGAGCAACAATGATCGATGTGGTTAGAAGAACTGCTGAAAAAGTGTTTATACCTCTAACTGTTGGAGGAGGAATAAAAACAGTTAATGATTTTAAGGATATTTTAAGAGCTGGAGCAGATAAAATATCTGTAAATTCAGCTGCCATAAGAAACCCACAGCTTATAAGGGAAGCCGCAGATAAATTCGGAAGTCAATGTGTTGTAGTTGCTGTAGATGGAAAGAAAAGGGAAGATGGTTCAGGATGGAACGTATTTATAAATGGGGGAAGAATAGATACAGGCCTTGATGCTTTAGAATGGATAAAAAAAGCAGAAGAATTGGGAGCTGGAGAAATTCTTTTAACAAGCATGGATGCAGATGGAACAAAGCAAGGATATGATATTGAATTCACTGATGCTGTGTGTAAAGCTGTAAATATCCCTGTAATTGCCTCTGGTGGTTGTGGAAATCTACAGCACTTTGCAGACATATTTAAAGAAAGTAGCGCAGATGCAGCATTAGCAGCTTCACTATTTCACTTTAGAGAACTTACGATCAGCCAGGTTAAAGAATTTTTAAAGAGTAATGAAATAGAAGTAAGACTTTAAAAACAATAGCTAGTGGCTAGTCTCTAATATCTAGAAAATATAGGGACTAGCGATTAGAGACTCCAGCCGCTAAAAATTAACACCTAGCACCTAATAAAGTAGGGAGGAATTATAAAAGTGAACGCACAAAAATTATTGGATACAGTTGACTTTAATAAAGGGGATGGACTAGTTCCTTGTATTGTTCAAGATGCTACTAATAATGAAGTTTTAATGATGGCATATATGAATAAAGAATCTCTACAAAAAACTATAGAAACTGCTACTACTTGGTTTTGGAGTAGATCTAGAAACGAATTTTGGAACAAAGGAGCAACCTCTGGACATTTTCAATATGTTAAAAGTATTGCTGTTGATTGCGATGGAGATACTCTTTTAGTAAAAGTAGATCAGGTAGGGGCTGCTTGCCATACAGGTAGCAGAACTTGTTTTTATAGAGAATTAACTACAGAGTAATCATAGAAGCAACTAAATAGTAAGGAGGAGTAGAGTTGAATAATATAGATGTTTTAAAGGAACTTTTTGAAGTAGTTAAAGATAGAAAAGAAAATCCTATTGAAGGATCTTATACAAATTATCTTTTTGAAAAGGGATTAGATAAAATCTTAAAAAAGGTTGGAGAAGAAGGTACTGAAGTAATAATAGCAGCAAAAAATAATGATAAGGAAGAATTAGTTAATGAAATTTGTGATCTAACCTACCATGTGCTTGTTCTTATGGCTGAGCAAGGAGTAGAGCTGGAGATGGTAAGGAATGAATTAGAAAAGAGAAGAGAAAAAATTGGAAATAAAAAGCAGGAAAGAAGAGAAGTTGAAGAAATATAAATGATATATTATCAAGAATAAGATATAAAACTAAATTGTAATGTAACATTATTGAAAGTGTAACGAAAAGTTACACTTTCAATTTATCAACTATTGGCTGATTTGAAAATGTTTACACACTGTAGTAACATAATGTTATATATTATAATGCTTTTAAATGGCTAATTTTATGGATTCAGTTCTTGGCATAGTAATTGCTATGATAATACCTTAAAGTAAGAAAATTTAATAAACATTAAATTGGAGGGTAAAATATGAAGGTGTTAGGAATTTGTGGTAGCCCTAGAGAAGGAAATACAGAATATTATATCAATGTAGTTTTAGATGAGTTAAAAAACAAGGGATTCGATACAGAATTAGTAAGGCTAAAAGACAAAAAAATCGAGCAATGTACAGGTTGTTATGAATGTGTAAAAAACAAAAAATGTGTATTACAAGATGATTTCCATGAAATTATGAATAAAATGATTGAGGCAGATGGCATTATTTTTGGTTCTCCTGTTTATAATGGCTCTATAACTCCAAGATTAAAAGCGCTATTAGATAGAGCGGGATTTTCAGGAAGATGGATGAAGAATGAATTAAAAACTGAGGGTGGAAAATATAGTTGGGGTAATATGCTTTTCACAAGAAAGGTTGCAGCACCTATAACAGTAGCAAGAAAGACAGGACAAACATTTGCTTTGGCTCAGCTACTTCTATGGCTTACAGTTAATGATTTTTTAGTAACTGGATCAAATTATTGGACTATAGGCAGTGCAGGGACTTCTGGTGCTGTAAATGCTAATGAAGATCAAGAAGGAATAAGTATTATGGAGCATTTAGCAGAGAATATAGAAATTGTTATAAAGAAAATGAGCAGTTAACAAAAATTATTTTTCAATATAGTACATAGAACTAGGATTTAGGTACTGAAGACTTTGAGCCTAGTTCTTTTATTTTTTACATTTTAAGTTTAATATTTTACTTGTGGTATAAATAGTTTTACAATACAGGAGATAGTAAACGAGAAATGGACTCCTTAAATTTTATTACAGCAGATCTTTTTTCATAAAGATCTCTGGTTATTTCTGTAGATGCTTTTACATCTTCTTCAAATATCTGTTCTAAATCCTTAGAAATATTCACATCATAAATAAAGGCATTAACTTCAAAATTCAATTTGAAACTTCTTACATCCATATTTGCAGTACCAACAGAGCTTATTGTCCCATCAACTACTACTGTTTTGCTATGGATGAAGCCTTTGTTATAGGTATAACTGCGCACTCCGCTCTTTAAAAGTTCTCCTATGTAACAAAGAGATGCCCAGTAAACAAAAGGATGGTCGGGCTTATTTGGTATCATTATTCTTACATCTACACCAGATAGAGATGCAATTTTCAATGCCTCCAAAATGCTCTCATCAGGAATGAAATAAGGGGTCTGAATATACACGCTTTTCTTAGCAGAATGAATCATTTTTATATATCCATTTTTTATTTGCTCCCATTCAGAATCAGGACCGCTAGATACTATTTGAATTCCAATTTGGCCTTTAGAATATTTATTAGGGAAATATTTTTTATCAAAGGTAATTTTTTCTTCAGAAGCATATCTCCAATCCAAAAGAAATCTTTGCTGCAAGGAATCTACAGCACTCCCCGTAATTTGTAAATGAGTGTCCCTCCAATAACCAAACTTTTTATTTTCTCCAAGGTACTCATTCCCTATATTGAAACCACCTACAAAAGCTGTTTTCCCATCGATTACAGCAATTTTTCTATGATTTCTATAGTTTACACGGATATTAACAAAGGGAAGCAGAGAAGGAAAAAAACAAGCTACTTTTCCACCAGCATTCTTTAGTCTATTAAAAAATTTTCTAGGAAGCCTTAGACCACCCATTCCATCATATAGGAATCTAACTTCAACTCCTTCAGAAGCTTTTCTTGCTAGTGTATCAATCATTTTATTACCTAGTGAATCATTTTTTATAATGTAATATACCATATGAATATGATCTTGAGCTTCTTCAATGGCTTTAAATAGCTGGCGAAATTTATCATGTCCATCTGTATATATTTCTACAGAATTATCTTGTGTAAAAACTGACTGACTATTAATTAAATTCATATACATCATATCTTTATAATTGGTCATAGCTCTATCATTAAACTTTATAGTATCTTCAGAAAGTTGCTTTCCTTGAAGTAATAGTTTTTTATGAAATCTATCTTCCGCAATTTTGAAATCAAACATTTTCTTTCTGCTGAGGTTTTGACCAAATGTTAGATATAAAATAAAGCCTATTCCAGGTATCAAAAGTAAAACCATAAGCCATGCCCAGGTAGCTGAAGGGTTTCTTCTTTCAAAAAATATTACTAAAAGGGCAAATAGCAAGTTTAAATAGGGTAATGCATCAATAAAACTATTTATAAATCGCATTATAAAGCCTCCTTTAAACTAATGAGAAGAGCAATTGCAGTTATTGCAAGAGCTAGCCCCCTCTCTAGAATGGCAACCTTTAGTTGCAGCTTTGGAGCAAGTATTTACTATATTGCCTTTAGAAGTTGATTTTATTTTAATAGTGGAATTTTCATATATAAACTCTATTTTTTCAATATTATCTACTATGCTTTTATCAAATAAAAAAATAATACCATCAACATTTTTAGAGGCATATTCTGTTTTATTTACTAGATCATCTAGATATATGTCAATATGAGACTTTTTACAACATGTATTTAAATAAGACATTCTTACACAAGAATAATCTTTTTTATTAGCCTCAAGTAAACCCTTAAACTCATTGTATGCTTCTTTTGATAAGATTATTTCTAGATTATTAATAATATCACCTTCCATAATATATTCAAATATAATTGTAACATACTTTATTAAAAATAAATTGTATTATAATCAATAAGGTCTGCTACTTAGGGAATTTCTATTTACTTATGATTATATTTTTGGGTTGAAAACTTAAGCAATCTTTACCTGTAGTTTTGAGAACAACAGTACTAGGGATTAATTTAGACTTAAAGCCCATTGATTTGCAACCATAAGGAGATAACTTATCCCAAGTTATAAAAAAGTATTTGCATAGTCTACAGTTAATTTTATTACTCATAATATTATATCCTTTCAATGATTTCAATATTTAATTTTAACATATTATTGTAAGATCTTAAATAATCAGCTTAATTGTATGTAATAATATGAAATATAGGATATAATTAAATAAGAGATAAGGATAGTTTAATGTTTAAAAATGAATTTTTCAGGAGGAATAAAATGAACAAAGAAAAAACTTTATATCCAGTATTAGTTAATGGTAAATATGGATATATAGATAATTCAGGCACAATAGTTATTGAACCTAAATATGATTATGCAGAGGATTTTTATGTGGATTTAGCAATAATCGGAGTTAAGGGGCAGCGTGGTTATATAAATACTAATGGAGAAATTGTAATAGAGCCTAAATTCAAGGAAGCAAATCCATTTTCGGAAGGCTTAGCAGCAGTACAGATTGGATATAAGTGGGGATATATAAATGAAAAAGGCGAAGAGGTAATCCCATTTTCATTTTTAGATGCATATGATTTTAGCGAAGGATTAGCATTAGTACAGGTGGGAGGCAAGCAAGGATACATAGATAAAAATGGCAATATGGTAATAGAACCTAAGTATAATTATGCACATAGCTTTAGTGATGGGCTTGCAGCAGTGGACTTTGAAAATAAATTTGGATATATTGATAGAGAAGGTAATGTAGCTATAAAGCCACAATATCTAATTGCATTGGATTTTGAGGAAGGATTGGCAGCAGTGGAATTAAAAGAAGGCTATGGATTTATTAACAAAGCTGGAGAAATAGTAATAAAACCTCAATTTGATGAAACTGATGATTTTATTAATGGTTATGCTGCTGTGTGCAAAGAGGATAAGTATGGGTATATTAATAAAAATGGAGATATAGTAATTCCTATAGTATATGATGATATTGATATGTTAAGTGGGGGTTTGATTGCAGTTTCAGTTAATGATAAATGGGGATATGTAGATATTTCAGGAAATATGGTAATAGAGCCTAAATTTGATGAAGCATTTGAATTTATCGATGGCTTAGCTTTTGTGGAAGTTGGTAAAAAAATAGGATATATTAATAAAGTAGGAGAATATATTTGGAAACCTCAAAAGTAATTTTGAGGTTTTTCTATTTATATAATTATAGTTTATTGAACTTAGCCAAATAGTGTGATAAACTAAATTTGATGGGTAGTATCTATAAGGAGCTACACCGTTTTGTTATATTCAAGTATAATTTTATTTTAATCTGCTCATATCACATAGAATGAGACTGCTATAAGGGAAATTGTTACCTCCACATAGCGGGAGGTTTTTTTGTATCACTTCTATAAAAAAATAAAAGAGGTGATGCCTATTGAATATAAGTTTTATAGGAGCTGGCAAGGTCGGCTGCTCCTTAGGGAAATATTTTTTAAACAAGGGTGTAAAGGTTAAGGGGTATTATAGCAGAACCTTAAGGTCTGCATATGAAGCTTCTGAATTTACAAGATCTTTAGTTTATGATAATTTAAGGGATCTTATTAATAATAGTGATACAATTTTTATTACTGTTCCCGATGATAGTATTAGTGATATATGGCAGAAAATCAGCAGTTTAAATTTAAAAGATAAAATTATATGCCACACCAGTGGCTCAGTATCTTCTGAAATCTTTTCGAATATTAACAATTCAGGTGCATTCGGATATTCTATTCATCCTATGTTCCCATTCTCGGACAAATTTAATTCCTATAAGTATTTAGAAAATGCATATTTTTCAATTGAGGGTAGTACTAAATATTTAAATCATTTATGTGGTTTTTTTGAGAATTTAGGCAATAGTGTTATTAAAATTGATTCTACAAAAAAATCTACTTATCATTTAGCCAATGTTGTAGTGTCAAATTTAGTGCTGTCATTACTAGATTTAGGCTGCAGTTATTTAGGGGAATGCAATATTGATAAAGAAAGTGCCATAAAAGCATTATTTCCTCTTATACAAGGGAACATAGATAATATAAGAAAAAAGGGTTTTGTAAATTCAGTTACAGGACCTATTGAGCGATGTGATTTAGGAACCATAAAATCTCATGGAAAAGCTATAAAAAGTGAAGATTTAGGACTGTATAAATTGCTCTCGAAAAACTTGTTAGAACTTTCAAAATCTAAGAATCCACAAAGAGACTATAAGGAATTAGAAGAATATTTGCAAGGGGGATTGTAAATGAAGAATACTGTAACCACATTTAAAGAGGCAAAAGAAAAAGGCACAAAATTAACTATACTTACTGCTTATGATTATTCAACTGCTAAATTAATGGATGAGGTAAATATTAACGGGATTTTAGTAGGTGATTCTTTGGGAATGGTTTGTCTTGGTTACAAGGACACCCTAAGTGTTACCATGGAAGATATGATTCATCATACTAAAGCTGTATCAAGAGGAGTTAAGAATGCTTTAGTTATTGGAGATATGCCATTTATGTCTTATCAAACTTCTGTTTATGATGCTGTAGTAAATGCAGGAAGGCTTATAAAAGAGGGGGGAGCTGAGGCAGTTAAATTAGAGGGAGGAGCTATAGTACTTGAGCAAGTTAAAGCGATAGTTAAAGCTCAAATTCCTGTAATGGGACACATCGGGCTTACCCCACAATCGAAAAATGTGTTTGGCGGCTTTAAGGTTCAAGGAAAGAGCCAAGAAGTAGCAAGACAAATAATTGAAGATGCGAAAAAGTTAGAAGAAGCTGGAGTGTTTTCAATAACTCTAGAGGGTATTCCTGAAAAGCTAGCTGAGATAATCACTAGAGAGGTATCAGTTCCAACAATAGGTATTGGGGCTGGTGCAAGTTGTGATGGTCAAGTTCTTGTATATCAAGATATGTTAGGGATGTTTTCAGATATGACTCCAAAGTTTGTAAAGAAGTTTGCTGACGTTGGAACAATAATGAAGCAAGGCTTCAGCCAATACATAGAAGAGGTTCAAAAGGGTACATTTCCTGCTAAGGAGCACTGTTTTAAAATAGACGAAGAAGTATTAAATAAACTCTACTAATTACGCAAAGGAGGAGAAGGCAGAAATTTTTCTGCTAATATAGCTATGAGGACAATATCAACTATTAAAGAATTAAAAGAAAATATAAAGAACTGGAAAAAAGAAGGCTTGACTATAGGACTTGTGCCAACCATGGGCTTTCTTCATGAAGGACATAAAAGCTTAATAGATAGAGCGGTTAAGGAAAATGAGAGAGTAGTTGTAAGTGTTTTTGTTAATCCAATACAATTTGGACCTAAGGAAGATTTAAGCACATATCCAAGAGATATTGAGAGAGATAAAAAACTTTGTAGTGATGCAGGGGCAAGCATATTGTTTAATCCAGAAGCATCAGAAATGTATTTTAAAGATGCATCTACCTTTGTAGATGTAGAAGAACTTACAGAAGGACTTTGCGGAAGTAAAAGACCAGGGCATTTTAAGGGAGTATGTACAGTAGTTTCAAAATTATTTAATATTGTAACTCCTGATAAAGCGTATTTCGGCCAAAAAGATGCTCAGCAATTAGCTGTAATAAAGAGAATGGTTAGAGATTTAAATTTTGACCTTGAAGTAGTGGGTTGTGAAATTATTAGAGAAAAAGATGGATTAGCTAAAAGTTCTAGAAATACTTATCTTTCAGCGGAAGAGAGAGAAGCTGCTTTAATTTTAAGCAAAAGCTTAAACAAAGCAAGAGAAGTTTTAAGTGAAGGGGAAAAAAGTTCTATAAACGTTAAAACTATAATTGAAGAAGAATTAAATAATGAACCCCTTGCAAAAATTGATTATGTTGAAATAGTGGATAGTATTACTTTAAAGCCTGTAGAAAAGGTGGAAAAAGAAATACTTATAGCCATTGCGGTTTTCATTGGGAAGACCAGACTTATAGACAATTTTATTTTTTAGGAGGACAAGTCGTGATATTGCACATGTTAAAATCTAAAATACACAGAGTAACTGTAACGCAAGCAGAGTTGAATTATGTAGGAAGCATAACCATAGATACAGCATTAATGAAGGCTGCACATATATTAGAGTATGAAAAGGTTCAAATTGTTGATATAAATAATGGAAGTAGATTTGAAACTTATGTTATTCCGGGAGAAGAAAATAGTGGAACAATATGTTTAAATGGTGCCGCTGCCAGATGCGTTCATACCGGAGATAAAATAATTATAATGGCCTATTGTGAAATGGATGAAGCAGAAGCAAAGTCTCATGAACCCATAGTGGTTTTTGCGAAGGAGAATAATACAATAGATAAAGTCACTAATTATGAAAAAAACTAGCTAGTAACTAAGGGATTGAATAGCATGTTATAAAATGCTAAGTCAATCCCTTTTTTTAACCTAAGCAGGTTGATAGACAATCTTCTATTACATCTTGCGTAATTTGAATGGTTTTTTTTATTTTAACCTCCTTTGAAGCTTTAGGAGCTTTGTCCATATTAGTATTTTCAAGTATTCTTGATGAATTTTCCATGATGTATTACACCTCCTGTTGTATAATGAAACAATATAATTTGAAATATATTCCATATTATATTGTTTTTGTAATTAATTTGCAATAGCTTTTTGAATTCTTTGGTTAAAAGGTTCATAAATTTTTTATTTTAAAAGTATATGTTTTTAAAGACAGAAGTGTTACAATATAAAAACATGGATTTTGTAATTATAGGAAATGGGTGATTAAAATGGCTTTAGGTAAAGATTTAAAAGAGTATGTGAAGTTACCAAGAAGCATTATAGTACTATTTTTTGCTAGAATAGTAAATTGTCTGGGAAATTTTGTTTTTCCTTTTCTAACGATGTTTCTGACAGAAAAAATGGGCATGAATACTAATAAAGTAGGGAGCTTTATGATGATGGCTGCAATAGCAGGTGCATTAGGTTCTATACTTGGAGGAAAGCTTGCAGACATTATAGGAAGGAAGAAGGTAATCTTATTTTTTCAAAGCATGGCAGCAATTATGCTGATACCTTGTGGGTTTTTAGAAAATTCTATGTTAATTCCATTGTTTTTAATAGCAACTCAATTTTTTGCTGGTGCTGTACAACCTGCTAATGCTGCTATGGTGGCAGATTTAACAGATAATAAAAACAGGCAGCAGGCGTTTTCTCTATTATATTTAGGTATAAATATTGGAGTAGCTATTGGACCACTAGTTGCAGGAGTACTCTATAAAGATTACATTCAATGGATTTTTTGGGGAGATGCTTTAACAACATTTGTTTCAATAATTCTTGTGGCTACATTAGTTAAAGAGGGAATTCATGATAATAGTAACGGAGATATAAATGAAAATGAAAGAAGCGAAACAGGGAGTGTTGTATCAGTTATTTTAAAAAGGCCTGCACTTTTAGCATTTTCTTTAGTCTCTATGATATATTCTTTTATATATGCACAAAGTAATTTTTCTTTGCCATTACAGGTTAAAAATATATATCCAGAGGAAGGATCTGTACTATTCGGATCATTAATGTCCGTAAATGCAGTAGTGGTGGTAGCTTGTACGTTTATTATTATAGGACTTACTAGAAAAAACAAACCTATATTAAATATTGCAATTGCAGGCTTGTTTTATGCAGTAGGTTTTGGAATGTTATATTTCGTTAAGAGCTATAGTTTCTTAATATTCTCCACAATAATATGGACTATAGGGGAAATATTATCAGCAACAAATCAAGGAGTATACATTGCAAATAATACTCCTATGTCACATAGGGGAAGGGTTAATTCTGTATTGCCATTAATATCTGGAGCTGGAAATGCTATTGGCCCAAGCATAATGGGAATATATATTCTAAATAGGGGAGTTAGAATGGCTTGGCCTCTTGTTTTTGCATTAGCTGTAGGAGCCACAATTCTTATGTATTTGCTATATTTGAAAGAAAAAAAGACACACAAAATAAAAAAAACATCTTTGAAATATAATTAAAAGGTGGTAAAATATTTACAAGTCGGTATTCTAACTTAGAAACTGAACTAGAATAATATTAAATAATTTAATATTTAAGTTTAGGCTATTCGACTTATATCCTAATGGGGAATAAGAACGGAGGGAAAAATTAATGGAAAGAAAACTTTATACTAACACAAAAGCCAAAGCTAGCACAAGAAAGATAACAACGCTTGCTATGCTATCAGCTATTTCAGTAATACTTGGATTTACTCCACTTGGCATAATACCAGTGCCACCAGTAAATGCTACTATAATGCACATACCAGTTATTATAGCTGCAATCCTAGAAGGACCTATTATAGGTGCTATTATGGGACTAATATTTGGTATTTTGAGTATAGTTCGTGCGATTACAACAGGTAATATTCTTCTTCCAGCAATCTTGAATCCTATGGTATCAGTATTACCAAGAATTTTGATTGGTGTTGGAGCATATTATGCTTACAAGTCCTTGCCTATTAAAAATGATAAGATAAAGGTTGGAATAAGTGCAGCTATTGGTACAGCAATTAATACTTTTGGTTTTCTAGGAATGTTGTACTTATTATATGCAGAAACTTTTGCAACAGCCAATAAAATTGCTTTAGACACTGTAGGAAAAGTAATTGTTACAATAGGTGTTACACATGGAATCCCAGAAATAATTGTAGCAGTAATAATTACAGTTGGAGTAATTTTAGCCCTAAAAAAACTAAGAAAAAACTGATTTAAATTTAGTAGCAGTAAAAGCAGATGATGTTTTTACTGCTTTTATTATCTAATGACTTTGAATACATAAATTGGATTTTCACTATATTATGGAATCGAAATAAAACTATTAGGAGGACTTGGAATGGAAGTAGTAAAAATTAATGAAATACAGGGAATAAAAATTGGCCATGCTGAGGAGTTGGAAGCAGCTACTGGTTGCACAGTAATTATTTGTGAAGAAGGTGCTGTGGCGGGAGTAGATGTTAGAGGGGGAGCTCCAGGAACGCGAGAAACGGACTTGTTAAATCCTGTAAACATGGTAGATAAGATTCATGCTGTCCTTTTAACAGGGGGAAGTGCCTTTGGATTAGATGCCGCTGGAGGTGTTATGAAGTATCTAGAAGAAAAAGGTGTAGGCTTTGATGTAGGAGTTACTAAAGTACCCATTGTGTGTGGAGCAGCATTATTTGATCTGGTAATTGGGAATCATAAGATTAGACCAAATAAAGAAATGGGATATGAGGCATGCATAAATTCAAGTAAAGAAAGCTTTACTGAAGGGAATGTAGGAGCCGGAGCTGGGGCAACAATAGGGAAGGTACTTGGCCCTGAATTTGCGATGAAAGGTGGACTTGGAACTTATACGATTAAGGTAGGAGATTTGATAGTAGGTGCTGTAGTTGCAGTAAACTGCCTAGGAGATGTACTAGACTTTGAAACAGGTAAAGTTGTAGGTGGAGTATTGAGTGAAAATAGGAAAAGTATTAGAAATACTGAAGAAATAATGATGTCTCGTTATGATAACAAAAATAATCTATTTAATGGAAATACTACAATAGGTGCTATTGTTACAAATGCTAAAATAACAAAGGCAGAGGCTAACAAAGTGGCTTCTATGGCACATAATGGATTTGCTATGGCGATTCATCCAGTTCATACTATGTTTGATGGAGATACAGTATTTTGCCTTTCAACAGGTAAAATAGAAGCAGATGTAAATGTAATAGGATTTTTAGCCGCAAGGGTTATGGAAAAAGCCATTGTAAGTGCAGTAAAAAATGCAGAAGGAATTTATGGATATAAGGCTTATAAGGATCTATTATTATAATAAAATAAATAAAATAGATTTTATAAAGTAAAATTATATAAAATTTTTAAATGTTGAAATGAATAATGATTATTTCAACATTATTTTTAGGGTAGCGAATTTCAAATTATTCGAAAGTGAATTCTAGTGAAATATGGTAAAATTCTAAGAAAAATAAAGAAAATAAGAGTTAATTTCTACATATAGCGTATTTTGAGAAAAATACAATTTGATTATAAGCAATATTAAGAGTATATTAATAGTAGATTAATTAATAATGATTATTAAATAATAAAAAATATTAAAAACGAAAATATAGGAGGAATATTAAATGAAAAAGTTTATTTGTTCAGTATGTGGATACACTCATGAAGGAGAGGAAGCTCCAGCAGTATGCCCTCAATGTAGAGCATCAAAGGATAAATTTATAGAAAAGAAAGAAAATGAAAAATTACAATGGGCTGACGAACACAAAGTAGGAGTTGCTAAAGGCGTAGATCCAGAAGTAGTTGAAGGATTAAAAGCAAACTTTATGGGAGAATGTACTGAAGTTGGAATGTATTTAGCTATGAGCAGACAAGCTGATAGAGAAGGGTTCCCAGAAGTAGCAGAAGCTTATAAGAGAATTGCATTTGAAGAAGCTGAGCACGCTGCTAAATTTGCTGAATTATTAGGAGAAGTAGTAACAGATAGCACAAAGACAAATCTTCAAATGAGAGTTGATGCAGAACATGGTGCATGTCAAGGAAAGAAAGATTTAGCTACACTTGCTAAAAAACTTAACTATGATGCTATTCATGATACAGTTCATGAAATGTGTAAAGATGAAGCAAGACATGGAATGGCATTTAAAGGATTATTAGATAGATATTTTAGATAAAAATAAAACTTTAATATGTGAATAAAATAATATGTTATATAAAAATTAATTAATGTTAATCTGCTTTTAAATATTAAAGCTTAGTTTTGTGCAATTTGCATAAAGCTAAGCTTTATTACATAAAAGAATTTGTAGTAGAGCATTAATGGTTAATACTATACAAATATATTAATAGAGTACTATTCTGATACTTCTTCTAACTCTATTTTTTTTAGTTTTCTATATAGCGTCATTCTAGGGATTCCCAATATGTCAGCTGCTTGAGATTTATTAAAATTACAGGACATAAGCGTATCTTTTATTATTTGAGTTTCTACCTCTTCTAGTATGTTATTTAAAGAGCTTTTTAAGGGTAAGGACGAAGTATAAAGCTTTGCTGTGCTTCTATAGCTTGTCTCAAGTATGTAAGAGGGAAGAGCATCTTTGCTTACTTCTTTTCCAAGAGATACAACAGCTAGTCTTTCAACAATATTTCGAAGCTCTCTTATATTGCCTGGCCAATCATATTGAACTAATATATCAATAATTTCTTGCGGAAAGGTTTTTATAATACCACAACGTTGATAAAAAGAAGTAATAAAGTGGTCAATTAAGATTGGTATATCGACACTTCTCTCTTTAAGAGTAGGGACATGCAAGTTTAATACATTAAGTCTATAATATAAATCAGCACGAAACTCTTTTTTTGCAACCTTTTCTTCTAGATTACAGTTTGTAGCTGCTATTATTCTTACATCTGTATTTATCATTCTATTACTGCCGATTTTCTCAATTTGATTTTCCTGTAACGCTCTTAAGAGTTTTACCTGCATATTTAAAGGAAGATCTCCAATTTCGTCTAGAAAAATTGTTCCACCATTAGCTAGTTCAAATTTTCCAGGTTTTCCTCCTTTATTTGCACCAGTAAAGGAACCGCCTTCATATCCAAAAAGCTCCGATTCTATAAGTTGTTCAGGAATTGCAGCGCAATTAACACTTACAAAGGGTTTATTTTGTCTATTGCTAAAACCATGAATAGAATGAGAAAAAAGTTCCTTTCCTACTCCGCTCTCACCTGTGATTAACACTGGAAGATCCGTAACAGCAAAAGATTTTGCTTGTGATTTGCACTTTTTGCCAATAGGTGATTGGCTAAGTATATCATCAAAATTATATTTAGGTCTAAAAGTCACTGAAACGTTTTCAGAAATTGATGGATTAATTGTAGTAATTATACTATTTCTAAGCTCACGATTAGTCAAATCGTCTAAAAGTATAATGCCTACACCGCCCATAACTTTCCCTTCATCTATAATAGGTATTCTATCAACAAGAGCTTCTTTGCCATTATGAAATTTATGTTTACGGCCAAGCTCCGGTATTCCAGTTTTTAAAACTAAAGGAAGTCTTACTGAGGGGTCTACCTCCGATAGGTGTTTTCCTACTACGTCTTTTATAGAACTGCCTATGTAATCTAAAAAAGCTTGATTCATCACAATAACTCTACAATTTTCATCTACAAAGTTAATTGGAAGAGGCAATTTGTTGAAAATTGAAGGTGGTATGGAGGTGAGCAGCTTATCTATATTGCTCTTACTAGTCTGTTCTTGCATTGAATCTCCTCCTTAACGGTATATATTACTATTCTAACACTAATTATACTATATTAAAAGTTAAAATATACTATAAAACGCATAAAGTATAAAAATAATTTATGTAAAAAATACAAAAATTTAATAGCTATTAAATTTTACATGTAAAGTGTAACAAATTATTAAGTGTAACTTTTAGTTATACTTTACGGAAAGGATTACATCAGCAAAGGTTTTTTGGTAAACGTTTTCTTATAGTAACTATTTGTTTCTAAATCGAATGAGTATTTTAGGAGTATAAAAACTTGTAAAACTGTTTAATAATAAGGATTTTATCATAACTTTATAATATTGGCACAATACCTGCTATTAGTATTGTTAAGGAAAAAAACATTCACTAGTAAAGGAGGATAGTAGGAATATCTATCAATATATTAAAGGAGGTAATTATATTGGATAAAAATCAAAAGTATGTAATCGTTCTCTTGCTAGCGGCTATTGTATTTATTTTTGCACAGTTGACTAAAAACAGCTATTTATTTGCAGTAGCAATGCCGCTTATACTATTTACTTGGTTGTTTGCAGGAGCTTCAAGAGGAGGTAAGGTCCACGGAGCACAAAAAATATGGTGGATAATTTCTTTCATAATCATGGTTGGATCTCTTATAGCTATGTTGAATTTGACAGCAGTTCCTGAAAATATAACAAAGAGTCATTTATTTGGTTATCCATTACCAACAGGAATTATGTTCTTTATTTACTGGCTTCTTTTAATAGTAACAGGTACTGTGACCTTCTGTATTAGATTTGAAAAGGATTATTTAAGAGATGAATGGATAAGAGAATTTGAACAAAAAACTGGAGCTAAATTGTTGCAAGATACAAATAATATAAAGAAAGGAGCGGGAGTAAATGAATCTACTATTAGCAAGTAATACAGGTAGTGGCATGGGAGTAATAGGAGCAATAGTAATTATTTATATGATTATAGTTTTAGGTATTGGAGCATGGGCAACAAAGAAAACAAAGAGCTCAGCGGACTTCTTTATAGCAGGAAAATCTATAGGACCTATCCCCCTAGCTTTAGCTGCTTTCTCAGCAACCATGTCAGGATGGTTATTCGTTGGATGTCCAGGGTTAATTTATAGTGTAGGTACAGGAGTAATATGGTTAACAATTTCTACAGGTATTTGTTATGCCCTACTATGGGTTATTGTGGGGAAGAGGATGAGATTATTGGTTGAAGTTAGCGACTGTATGACAATTCCAGATGCTATATATGCAAGATACAAGAGTAAAGTTGCATCTGGTCTTTCAACAATAGCGACTATTGCAGGTACGGTACTATATTTAGCAACTCAACTTTTAGCAATGGGCGTTATTATAGGATATGTTTTCAATATACCAGTTGTAACAGGATTAATTATAGGTACGATAATAATGCTTATCTATGCCATTGGCGGAGGAATGCTTGCAGGTGTATATACCGACGTATTTCAAGGAACTGTAATGGCGTTTGCTGCTATAGCAATATTCATATATGCATTAAAGACTGGAAATGGAATACTTAATATTACAGATACAATAGCTAACTCTCAGGCTTTAGCTAAAGGTGGAGCAGGATATAAATTCGTAGGGCCTTTCGGATTACTTTCACCTACTATGGCAATGAGTTATTATTTCGTATTGGCAATGGGCATAGTTGGTCAACCTCATTTAGTTCATAAGTTCTTTATGGTTAAGGATATTAAAAAATTAAAATGGGGTGCTACATTAACAACAATACCTGCAGTAGTAAGTGGTTTCTTAGCATTTGGTGTTGGTGTTGTTGTTAAATATTTAGTTGTTTCAGGCAAATTACCAGCACTCACTAATCCGGATGATGCTATTACAGTTTTCTTAATGAATTTTACTAATCCAGTGTTAACAGGAATTGCTTTTGCTGGTATTGCATCAGCAGTAATGTCAACAGGAGATTCATTCGTAAACATAGCTTCTGCAGCAATAGTGCGTGATATACCATTTGCTCTTGGTAAAACTTTAAACAGTAAACAAGAACTTTTCTTAGGGAGAGTTGCTTCAATAGGTTGCGGTATAGTGTCAGCTGGTTTAGCGGTTGGACTTGGTAAAGATGGAATAGCTTTACTAGGAGCCTTTGGATATGGCACTTTTGCAGCAGCCTTAGCACCAGCCATTGGACTTGGATTTAATTGGAAGAGAGCTACAAAAGAAGGTGCAATTGCATCTATTGTTTCAGGCCTTTCAGTATCTGTAATATTTGAAATGTCTAAAACCCTAAAAGCTGCTTGGTATATGAATTCTTTTGGTAAGATTGGTATTTACAACGCAGCTTTTGCTTTATGTGTATCATTAATAGTATTTATAGTTGTATCTATGGCAACTGCAGAAGTTAAATTGGAGAAGAATTTAGAAGCGGTTATGGACTGTTAATTAAAATATTTTTGGCAAATAGGCTTTAGCCTATTTGCCAAAATAAATGGGGGAATATTATATGGAATACGGCATAACTAAAAGTAATGTTATTAGCGTCATGGAAAATATGTTGAAAAATTGTCCGCTAAATATGATTTATTACAATGTGGTTTTTACTGATAGGGAAATAGTCATAGATTATTTAAATAGAAGTTATAGAACTTGGATACTACACGTAAAGCCAGTAAAGGAATATGAGTATAATGGCATGAATGTCGCTGATATAGTAGAAAAGAGTAGTGAAAATTTCACAATTAAATACACGGACATCGAGAAAATAGTATTTAAAAAGAGAAGCTTTTTTACTAATGCTAGGATGGAGATTAATGCAAAAGGATTAGAGGAGAAGCTGATTTTATTTAGTAAGGGCAGAATTAACACTGAGGAATATTACAATTTAGTTAAACCGTATTTAAATGGAAAGGTTCAAATTAGATAGAGAGTATATTGTTAGCCTAGTTAACTTAAAATATTAAGTTTAATAAATGTGTAGGAGGGTTTTATTATGAAAAAGGATTTCCATGTAGGTATTTTAGATTTTGAAACATATGTTCCAGAAGGAATCATTACAGCTGAGGAATTGTCAAAGGAAGTAGGTATTAAGCCTGAGATATTAAGAGATAAAATGGGTATTAACAGCAAACACGTAGGTGGGCCAGAAGATCATTCAGGAATGATGGCAACAAAGGCAACAAAGGCATTATTAAAAAAGACAAAAATTAATCCCAAAGAAATAGATATGATATTATACGCAGGAGAAACTTATTGTGAGTATTCTTGTTGGACAGTAGGAATAAAAATACAAAATGAAATAGAGGCAGATAATGCTTATGCTTGGGACTTATCTTTTAGATGTGCAGGAACTCCCTTAGCTTTAAAAGTAGCTAAGGATATGATGTATGCAGATGATTCTTTAAACACAGTTCTAATTGCAGGTGGAAATACTAACTCTTACCTAATTGACTATAAGGATCCAGATCAATCATTTATGTTTGATATGTGTCCCGGTGCATTTGCACTTATCTTAAAAAGAGATCATATGGAAAATGAAGTCTTAGGAACAGGCATAATAACTGATCATATTTTCTGTGATGATGTAATAGGAAAACAAGGAGGAACATTATATCCAATTACTGATGAAATAGGACAAGATCCAGAAAAATTAAGAAAAGCAAGATTAATACACATGACAGATCCAGAAGGAATGAAAAAGAGATTGGTTGCAAAATCCCTGATAGACTTTACTGGAGCAGTTAGATTAGGATTAAAGGCTTCTAATTTAAATGAAAAAGATATAGATTTTATAGGAATAACTCATGTAAACCCAAGATCACACTATGCTATAATGGATGATCTTGGAATAGATAGAGAAAAGACATTTTATCTTGCTGATGATGGTCACTGTGGACATGCAGATCAATTATTAGCATTAAAACATGGGTTAGAACAAGGAAAGGTAAAAGATGGAACCGTATGTGCTCTTTTAGGTGCTGGTACAGGATATGCATTTGCATGTAGCTTAGTTAGATGGGGAAAAGCATAAGAATATATAAATATGGAGGAAATATATGGAAAAATTTTATGATATATATAAAAGTAAAGTAAAAAGTATTCCAGAAGTTTTAAAAATGATAAAGTCAGATGATCTTTTTATAACTGCTTTAGGTGGAAGCGAACCTATGGATATATTAAAAGAACTTCATAAAATTAGAGAAAGCGGTGTCAAAGGATGTGTCCTTACAAATTGTTTACCTATGGGGGATTATGAATTTATAAGAAATCCTGAGTATAAAGATACAATTTTTGTAGATGGATGGTTTTATTCACCTAGCTTAAGAAAAGCACATAAAAACGCGAATGTAAGTCATATACCACAACACTTACATTCTGCATTAACTAAGAAGCTATTCGCTGCAGATGCAGATGGTAGAAGAAAAGTACTATTAGCAACGGCTTCACCAATGGATAGTCATGGCTACTTAAGCTTATCTCTAGGATGTACTTATGAAAAACAACTAATAAATGATGGAGCTTTAGTTATAGTTGAAGTAAATCCATTTATGCCAAGAACTTTTGGAGATACTACAATAAACATTAATCAAGTAGATGCTGTTGTGGAAGTAACTTACCAGGTTCCTGCGCTTCCTGATGTACCTTTTACAGAAAAGGATGCTATTATAGGACAATACATTGCAGAATTAGTTGAAGATGGAGCAACTATTCAATTAGGAATAGGGGGAATTCCTAATGCAGTGGCAGAAGCTTTAAAATCTAAAAAGCATCTTGGAATTCATACTGAAATGTTTACTGATGGTATGGTAGATCTTATTGAGTACGGAGCTGTAGATAACTCTAAGAAAACTTTATATCCTGAAAAATCTGTAGCTACCTTTGCTTTGGGAACTAGAAGGCTATATGATTTCTTAGATGATAATCCATCGGTATTATTTAAGAATGGTATGTGGACAAATGATTCCTATGTAATAGGACAAAACTATAAAATGACTTCCATAAATACTACTTTAGAAGTAGATTTATTTGGACAATGTGCTTCAGAAGCTATTGGACATGTTCAATTTTCAGGAACAGGTGGTCAAGCGGATACTGCTATAGGAGCTCAGCTATCAGAGGGAGGGAAGTCTATAATTGCTCTTTATTCAACTGCTAATGTTAAAAATGAGCAAGGGGAAAAGGTTAAGGTGTCAAAGATAGTTCCAATGATGAAACCTGGAGCAATTGTAAGCCTATCAAGAAATGATGTAGACTATGTGGTTACAGAATATGGTGTTGCATGGCTCAGAGGAAGAGCTATAAGAGAAAGGGTTGAAAGATTAATAAATATAGCACATCCAGATTTTAGAGATGAAATAAGGTTTGAAGCTAAGAAAAGTGGAATTTGGTAATAAAATTTTAGTCTATATTTTAAGAGATTGATGATTTCGTATAATTAAAACATAGCTAATTATTAAAAGCCTATCAAATATTTATTATTCCATATAAGGGGCTGTTGCACAATAGAAAATAAATTCTAGGTGCGACAGCACCTTTTATTTTTTATTTTAGAAGAGGAGCATCGCTTATAACTTATTAAAAAGTTATTTTGCGACACTCCCATTTTAAGATTCAACTTAAAAATAAAGCTATTATAAGTAAAAACAAGAAAAACGGAGATAAAGAAAGTTAATTAAGAATTTAATGGAAATATAAATAAGTATAATAATTGAATATAAAGCACAAAAATAATAATATAAAGTTAATGAAAGTCAAAGAAAGACAAAGTCAGAAGAGGTGATTCTATGGCAAGGTTATCTGATGTAATTGAAGAATTCATAAAAGAGTTATTAAATGAAAGTGGTAACAGTGAGCTGGAAATTGGAAGAAATGATTTAGCAATTCAATTTAATTGTGCACCCTCTCAAATAACATACGTTTTGACTACTAGGTTTTCAACAGAAAGTGGATATTATATAGAAAGTAGAAGAGGTGGTGGAGGCTATATAAAGATTAGGAAAGTAGAATTTCAAGCTAATGAGCCTTTAAGGCAGTTAATTGAAGAAAAAATAGGAAAGGGTATTACTTATGATAGTGCTATAAAAATTGTTGATGGTCTTTTACAAAGGGAAATATTAACTAATAGAGAAAGTAATATTATGAAAGCTGCAGTAAACGATAGAAGTCTCATGATTCAGGCAGATAAAAAAAATAATTTAAGAGCTGAAATATTAAAAGCAATGTTGAAAATAATATTGTTATAGTATTGAAAATAATAAAAGGGGTGATTATATGATTTGTGAAGTATGTAAACAAAATGAAGCTACAATTCATATTACAAAAATAGTGAACGGTACAAAAAAAGAGATTAATATATGTTCAAACTGTGCAGGAAAAACTCAGGAATTTAACTTAGTTACGGATATAGATATTATGACACCATTCTCATTCACAAATATTTTGGGTGGACTAATGGATTACGTAAATAAATCCCAACAAACAAACAGTGATGTAGAGCTAAGATGTAAAAAGTGTAATTTGTCATATAGAGAGTTTAAAGAAAAAGGATTACTTGGATGCAGTGAATGCTATGAATATTTTAAGCCATCAATTCAACAAGTTGTTAAGGGATTACAAGGGAATACTGAACATTTAGGTAAAATACCAAGCAGGGCAGGTAAGGACTTTATAAGTAAAAAGAAGATATTACAGCTTAAGGAAGAATTGCAAAAGGCCATTGCTTTAGAGGAATATGAGAGAGCGGCAGAATTAAGAGACAAAATTAAAGAAGTAGATAAGAAAATAGATTAGCACGGAGGTGAACCTATAATGGAAAATTGGTTAGAAAATAAAGTAGACGCTGAACCAGTAGTTATAAGTAGTAGGATAAGACTAGCTAGGAATATAAAAAATATACCCTTCCCAAATAAGCTAGATGAAGAACAAGGAAAGGATTTAGTAAAAAAAGTTGAAGACGCATTCTACATTTCACCTGAAATAGAAGATAAATTTAAAACCATTTATTTATGGCAAAATGAACACACTAGAAATAATACTTATCTAGAGGAACACTTAATAAGCCAAAAGTTGATTAATAATAGTAAACAAGCGGCCTTTATATTAAACAAGAATGAAACTGTAAGCATTATGATAAATGAAGAGGATCACTTGAGATTGCAGAGTATTACAGGAGGATTTAATTTAGAGGAAACTCTAGAGTATGCAAATAAAATAGATGATTTATTAGAAGAAAGATTAGAATATGCCTTTGATGAAAAGCTTGGTTATCTAACTGCATGTCCTACAAATCTAGGTACTGCCATTAGAGCTTCAATAATGGTGCATTTGCCAGCATTAACAGTTAATAAGGAAATAGTAGGATTACTTAATGCTTTAACACAGGTTGGAATGACCATTAGAGGGTTATATGGTGAAGGTTCCGGCGGAGAAGGTAACATTTATCAAATATCAAATCAAGTAACCTTAGGGCTTAGTGAAGAAGAAATATTAAGAAATTTAACAGGAGTAATAAATCAGGTTATTGATAGAGAAAAGCTAGCGAGAGAAAGAATTTTTGCCAAGAATAAATATATAGTTGAAGACAAAATTTATAGATCAATGGGAGTGTTAAAATCAGCTGTAATATTGAGTTCCAAAGAAGCATTAAATTTACTTTCAAATGTAAGATTAGGTATAGAATTGGGAATAATTAATAATATTGACATGAGAATTTTAAATAAGCTTTTAGTAGAAATTCAACCGGCAACTCTTCAAAAGATATTTGAAAGTAAGCTTTCTGAGAAGGAAAGAGATTTAAATAGAGCAAAATTAGTTAAGGAAAAATTAGAAAACGTAAGATTGTAAAGACCAATTAAGGAGGTGTAGTTTCCATGATGTTTGGAAGATTTAACGAAAGAGCACAAAAGGTTTTATATTATGCTCAACAAGAAGCCCAAGGATTTCAACATGGCTATGTAGGAACTGAACATATATTACTAGGAATATTAAAAGAAAATGAAGGAGCAGCAAAGAAACTGCTTAATGACATGAATGTAACAGAAAAAAATGTTAAGAACCTTATAGAAGAATACGAAGGTAAAGGAGATTTTGATTTAAGTAAAAAAGAAATTCCACTAACTCCTAGGACAAAGAGGTTGCTTGATATGAGCTTGCTAGAAGCAAGAAAATTAAATCATAACTATGTAACTCCAGAACATATATTATTAGCCTTAATAAAGGAACCAGAAGGAGTAGCATATACAATATTAAACAGTCTAGCATTAGACTTTGAGAAACTTCAAAAAGAGTTATTAAATACTTTTGATCCAGAATATGCAAAAGGAGTATCGGCTTCAACTAAAACTAAAGAAAAATTAAGTACTCCTACATTAGATCAGTATGGAAGAGACTTAACTATATTGGCACAAGAAGAAAAGCTTGATCCTGTAATAGGAAGAGATAAAGAAACAGAAAGAGTACTTGAAATTTTATGTAGGAGAATAAAAAATAATCCTTGCTTAATTGGAGATCCAGGAGTAGGTAAAACAGCAATTGCAGAGGGCCTAGCTCAACGAATTGCTAGTGGAAATATTCCTGAGCTACTAAAGAGTAAAAGGGTAGTAACATTAGATATATCTTCATTAGTAGCAGGTTCAAAATATAGAGGAGAGTTTGAAGAGAGACTTAAAAAAGTTATGGAGGAAATAACGAAGGCTGGAGATGTTATCCTATTTATTGATGAAATTCATACTATAATAGGTGCAGGAGGTGCTGAAGGGGCTATAGATGCTTCTAATATTCTTAAACCAGCACTTGCTAGAGGAGAAATTCAGTGTATAGGAGCTACAACAATTGATGAATATAGGAAGCACATAGAAAAAGATGCAGCTCTAGAAAGAAGATTTCAGCCAGTAACTGTTGGAGAGCCTACAAAAGAAGAATCAGTACAAATTCTATTGGGTCTTAGGGATAAATATGAAGCCCATCATGGGGTTAAGATTACTGATGAAGCTATAAAGGCGGCAGTTGAACTGTCAGATAGATATATTACAGATAGATATCTTCCAGATAAAGCTATAGACTTAATTGATGAAGCAGGTTCAAAGGTAAGAATAAAGAATCTTACTGCGCCACCAGATTTAAAAGGTCTAGAAGAAGATGTTGAAAAGGCTAAAAAAGAAAAGGAAGATGCTATAACTGTTCAGGATTTTGAAAAGGCAGCATTGTTGAGAGATAAAGAAAAAGAATTAAAAGAAAAACTTGATGATTTCAGAAACCATTGGAAGAAACAAAATTATGGTGAAACTCAGATAGTAACTGAGGAACAAATTGCGGAGGTTGTAGCTAAATGGACTAATATTCCAGTTGAAAAGCTCACAGAAACAGAATCAGAAAGGTTGCTAAAGCTAGAAAGTATACTTCATAATAGGGTAATTGGTCAAGAAGAGGCAGTTAAGTCAATTTCAAGGGCAGTTAGAAGATCTAGAGTAGGACTTAAAGACCCTAAGAGACCTATAGGTTCATTCATATTTTTAGGTCCAACTGGGGTAGGTAAAACAGAATTATCTAAAGCCCTTTCAGAAGCAATGTTCGGAGATGAAAATAGTATAATAAGAATTGATATGTCAGAATATATGGAGAAACATGCAGTGTCAAGACTTATTGGTTCACCTCCAGGATATGTGGGCTATGATGAAGGAGGACAATTAACTGAGAAAGTAAGACGCCAACCTTACTCAGTAGTATTATTTGATGAAATTGAAAAGGCGCATCCAGAAGTATTTAATATTTTGTTACAAATATTAGAAGATGGAAGACTTACTGATGGAAAAGGTAAAACAGTAAATTTTAAGAATACTATTATAATTATGACATCTAATGTTGGAGCTTCTACTATTAAGAAACAAAAATCTTTAGGTTTTTCAGTTTCCGAAGAAGTAGCTCAGGGTGAATACGAAAAAATGAAAGAAAATGTAATGAGTGAGCTTAAAAATTCCTTCAGACCAGAATTTTTAAATAGGATAGATGATATTATAGTGTTCCACTCTCTTCAAGAGAAACATTTAAGAGAAATAGTCAAGTTAATGTTAAAAGAAGTAGGTAATAGACTAAAGGATCGCGATATAAGCATAGAATTTGATGAACTAGCAGAAAAACTTTTGGCAAAAGAAGGCTTCGATCTTACTTATGGAGCAAGACCTTTAAGAAGAGCTATCACAAAAGTTGTAGAGGATAAACTTTCAGAAGAAATACTAAAGGGAAATATTAGAAGAGGAGATAAAGTATTTGCCTCAGTAAGTGATGAACAGTTAGTATTTAAAAAAACAGAATAGCATAATAAAAAACCCATAGAATAGAGTTAATAAAATACTATTTTATGGGTTTTTTAATGTATAATAAAAATGTAGTATTTTTTTTGCATTAGTATACTAATGTATTGTATAATAATATTTTGTATGAATAAATGGGAGTGATATGATTATGGCTAAAAATAAAAATGTTTTTATTTGCCAAGAATGTGGATATGAGGCTCCTAAATGGTTTGGGAAATGCCCAGGATGTAGCAATTGGAATACAATGGTTGAGGAAAAAAAAGAAACTCAAGTTATGAGTAGAAGCATAGGTTTGAGCAGCAACAATAAACCAGAGAGTATAGTAGAAATAAAATCCGGTGAATTTGAAAGATATAACACAGGAATAGATGAGTTAAATAGAGTTCTAGGTGGTGGGATGGTGAAAGGTTCCTTAACCTTAATTTCAGGTGAACCTGGTATAGGAAAGTCTACTTTATTGTTGCAGACAGCTAATAATATTGCTTTAAATATTGGAAAAGTACTTTATGTATCAGGAGAAGAGTCTGGCGAACAAATAAAGATAAGAGGCGATAGGGTTGGTAACATTTCTCCTAACTTATATATATTATCTGAGACTAACTTAGAATTAATAGAAGGGCATATTGATAGCATTAATCCAGTTTTTATAATAATAGATTCTGTTCAAACTCTATTTAAGCCATCAATAACTTCAGCACCAGGCAGTGTATCGCAGGTTAGAGAGTGTTCAAATGAACTAATGAGAATTTCTAAAACAAGAAATATTCCATTGTTTATTGTAGCACATGTTACAAAACAAGGAGAACTTGCAGGACCTAGAGTTTTGGAACATATGGTTGATACAGTTTTATCCTTTGAAGGAGAGAGGACGCAGGAGTTTAGAATACTAAGAACTATGAAGAATAGATTTGGTACTACCAGTGAAATTGGAGTGTTTGAAATGATGCAAACAGGACTAAAGGAAATAAGCAATCCATCCGAAGTATTTCTTGAAGAGACAAATTTCAATAATGAAGGTTCAGTAGTAATAGGTATAATGGAAGGAACTCGTCCTATTTTGGTAGAAATACAGGCATTGGTAAGCGAAACTAAATCTAATTTTCCAAGGAGGACAGCAGTAGGAGTAGATACTTCAAGATTAAGCCTTATATTGGCGGTATTAGAGAAGAAATTAAGAATACCTTTTTATTCTTCTGATGTGTACGTAAATGTGGTAGGAGGGCTAAATATTGAAGGTACTTATGGAGATTTAGGGCTAGCATTAGCTTTAATTTCAAGTGTAAAAGGAAATAGTTTAAAAATAAATAAGTCTATGATTATTGGTGAAATAGGGCTAACTGGTGAAGTAAGACCAATTGCACTTTGTGAAAGATTAGTAAATGAAGGTATAAAAATGGGGTTTGAAAACATAGTTATACCTGCTAGAAATAAAGATAAAATTCAAGTAAAGGGCCAAAATATAATAGGGGTTTCATCTTTAAGAGAAGCTGTAAATAAAGTATTTTAATAAAAATTATAAGAAAGGAGGAGGAAATTTGAGGCTTAAAAAGGACAAAAAACTTATGGAAACATTAAAAATTATGGCACCGGGAACACAACTTAGAGAAGGGCTTGATAATATATTAAGGGCTAAAACAGGTGGACTAATAATTCTAGGAGATTCTGAAGAAATTTTAAAAATTGTAGATGGTGGGTTTAGCATTAACTCGGAGTACAGTCCTTCTTACATTTATGAATTGGCTAAGATGGACGGAGCTATTGTATTAAGTAGTGATTTAAAAAAGATACTTTATGCTAATACTCAATTAATACCTGACGCATCTATTCCTACTTTTGAAACAGGAACAAGGCATAGAACAGCATATAGGGTAACCAAGCAAACGGGAGGCATTGTTGTAGCTATTTCCCAAAGAAGAAATATAATAACTGTTTATAAGAATGACATTAAGTATATATTGAAAGATAGCAGCGTAATACTAGCTAGGGCAAATCAGGCAATACAAACCCTTGAGAAATATGTAAATGTTCTTGAAAGAGTAATGAGCAATCTAAATTTGCTTGAATTTCAAGACTTAGTTACACTTTTTGATGTTATGACAGCAATACAAAGAACTGAAATGGTAATGAGGATAGTAGATCAGGTAGAAAGAAATATTGTGGAACTTGGAAATGAAGGAATACTTATATCAATGCAGCTAAATGAGCTAATCAAGAGTGTTGAACAGGATGGAATTCTTCTAATAAGAGATTATTGCCAAAATAATATGGATCATAATAAGATATATGAGCAAATTCAGAATATGTCTTCAGATGAAGTATTGGATTTGGATATTATATCTAAGACGCTAGGTTACAGTGGAGTACCTTTGGTAGATACTTTAATTTCTCCAAGAGGATATAGAATGCTTAGTAAAATACAGAGAATTCCAGTAAATATAATTGAAAATGTTATAAATAACTTTAAAGAATTAAAGTCAGTTATGGAAGCAACTTATGAAGAACTTGACAATGTTGAGGGAATTGGAGAGGCTAGGGCTAAGGCCATAAAGAATGGGCTAAGAAGGCTTAGGGAACAATTCATTCTTGATAAGCAATTATAGCACAAAATAATAAAGCTTATTTTGTGCTATTTTACATGCTATCTAAATGTGTATTTTCCCAAAGTATTAATTTTATCGTATTCTTTTAATATTATGTCATAAAGGTTTAAATCAAGCAAATTGCATAGTGATGTAAGATAAAATAAGTTATTCCCAATTTCTCTTTCGATTACATCTCTACAATTATCGCAAATAGTTCCTTTAAGTGGATCCTGAAGGCTTTTTCTAAAAGTTTCTATATCTATGCCACTGTCTTTTGATAAGGGTTGATTGCTAGGATCCATTTGAATGCAACCGCAATTTGTTACTGATTTAGCAACTGCTCTATTAATTCTTCCTTGAGATTCTTGGAGCTTTGTTATTATATCAAGTAAGCTTCTATGACGAAGCAGGCATTCATCTACTGCATTTTGAAAATCATCAAAGATAAAATCTTTCATAGTCTCCACTCCTTATTAGTAATTTAGATAATAGCTATTAAAATAATTATAAGTATTGTTAGATAATTTTGTCAACAAAGCTAAATATAATTATTAGTACATGTTATATTTATATAATAAAACATTATTTTTTTTATGAATAGGGGGATTAAAAAGTTAATAATTGGACGAGAATATATAATGATGAACAAATTATAAATAATTTGGTCTCAAGTTGAAATAAGGTATATAATATTATATATTGTAAGTAATGATATTATTATATAAGTAATAAATTTATATTTTAAGGAGGTGAAGGTAGTGTTTAATAGAATATTAAGAGGGCTATTTACCATAATTGGATTTATATTAGGTTTTATATCAGGAGAATGGTTTTTACAACTACAAAAGCTAGCATATTTTAATAGTACTACTATTCTAAGAATGCTGTTTTTGGTATTTTCCACTTTGTTTTTAGGACTCATTTTATTTTTAATTTCACCAGTACTTAGCTCTCTAATTGGTAAAGTAATGAATTATTTTGAAGAGAATATACAAAAGATGCCTACTTTTGAAATATTAATTGGAGCTTTTGGTGCAATAATTGGACTCTTAATATCTGTGCCCTTTGTAAGTTTATTTAATGATATATTAATAGGTAAAATTATAGGTGCAGTATTGGTTCTTATTGTAACAGCCCTTGGAGCTGATGTAGCTGTAAGGAAAAAAGAAGACATAACAGGAGCCATAGCTAACATTAGAAAGGTCGGTGCTCCAAAGGAAAAAAAGGTTAAACTACCTTGTAATGGAATACCTAAGGTGTTAGATACATCCGTAATCATTGATGGAAGAATTATGGATATTTGTCAAAGCGGATTTATTGAAGGAAGTCTTATAATTCCTAATTTTGTTCTTGATGAATTAAGACATATAGCAGATTCTTCTGATAGCCTTAAAAGAAATAGAGGAAGAAGAGGATTAGATGTATTAAATAAAATTCAAAAGGAATTAAATGTAGAGGTTATTATCTCTGATAAGGATTTTCCAGAAATTGAAGAAGTGGATAGTAAGCTTTTAAAGCTTGCACAATTTTTAAAGGGTAAAGTAATTACTAATGATTATAATTTAAATAAAGTGGCAGGTGTTCAAGGGGTACCAGTATTAAATATAAATGAACTAGCAAATTCAATTAAACCCGTAGTTCTTCCAGGAGAAGAAATGACTATACAAATAATTAAAGATGGTAAAGAACAAGAACAGGGTATAGCTTATTTAGATGATGGCACTATGATTGTTGTAGAAGGCGGAAAAAGGCATATTGGTGAAATAATGGATGTAATAGTAACCTCTGTGTTGCAAACAGCTGCAGGAAGAATGATTTTTGCGAAGCAAAAAAGATAATTTAAGAAGGTGCTCCCATGAAGAAGAAATATGCAATAATTGTAGCTGCTGGTAAGGGTACTAGAATGAAATGTAAGCAAAATAAGGTTTTCCTAAATTTGAAAGGAAAACCGATTTTATATTATACATTAAAGGTCTTTGAAGATAATGATAATATAGATAACATAATATTAGTATTATCAGAAGCAGATATAGAATACTGTATAGATAGTGTTATAAACAAATATGGAATAAAAAAAGTGTGTAAAATTGTTGAAGGTGGTACTACAAGGCAAAGCTCTGTTATGAATGGATTAGTGGCAGCTAGCGAATGCGATTTAGTCTTAATACATGACGGAGCTAGACCATTTATTGATAACAAAATAATTGATGATGGAATAAAGTATGCTAAAATATATGGCGCCTGTGCTTGCGGAGTTAAACCAAAAGATACAATAAAAATCAAATCTGCGGAAGGGTTTTCTGAAGGAACCTTAAAAAGAGATACATTATTTTCTGTGCAGACACCTCAAGGCTTTAAGTATGATTTAATACTTAATTCTCATAAAGAGGCAATAAATAAAAGTATAGATGCTACTGACGATACAGCCTTAGCAGAGGGAAGCGGGCATAGTGTTTATTTATATGAGGGTAGTTATACTAACATTAAGATAACTACTCCAGAGGATCTTATAATAGGAGAGAAAATCCTATATAACTCTGTGAACTTATAGTGTTAATTTGTTGGGAGGAAATAGCATGAAGTTATTTAACACGATGACAAGACAAAAAGAAAAATTTATTTCTATAAAACCAGGGGAAGTAAATATGTATGTTTGCGGACCTACGGTTTATAATTTTTTTCATATAGGAAATGCCAGAACCTTCTTGGTATTTGATACTATTAGAAGGTATTTTGAGTATAAAGGCTATAAGGTTAATTTTGTACAAAACTTTACAGACATTGACGATAAAATGATTAATAAAGCAAATGAGGAAAATATAACAGTAAAAGAATTAGGTGACAAATATATAGAAGAATATTATAAAGATGCAGATGGCCTTAATATTGAAAGAGCTACTGAAAATCCCAGAGCTACAGAATTTATGGATGAAATAATAGATTTTGTTAAAGACTTAATAAACAAGGGATATGCATATGAAGTAGACGGAGATGTATATTTTAATACTAAGAGCTTTAAGGAATATGGTAAGCTTTCAGGTCAAAATCTAGAAGACCTCCAGTTAGGTGCTAGAATTTCTATAGATGAAAGAAAAAAAGATCCAATGGATTTTGCAATCTGGAAAAGTGAAAAACTTGGTGAACCTTCTTGGGATAGTCCATGGGGTAAAGGAAGACCAGGTTGGCATATAGAGTGTTCTTGCATGGCACATAAGCTACTAGGAGAAACAATTGATATTCACGCTGGCGGTGCTGACTTAGTTTTCCCACATCATGAAAATGAGATAGCTCAAAGTGAAGCAAGAACAGGAAAAGCTTTTGCGAATTATTGGATGCATTCTGCATACCTAAATATAAATAATAAAAAGATGTCAAAGTCTTTAAATAACTTTTTTACTGCAAGAGAAATTCAAGAAAAATATGAACCGGAAGTGATTAGATTATTTATGCTTTCAGCCCACTATAGAACACCATTAAATTTTAGTGAGGAGCTTTTGGAAAGCGCAAAGGCATCAAACGAAAGATTATATAATGCTATATCTAATCTAGAGAGCTTAGTGCAGGAAGTGAATACAGAGCAACTAGAAGAGGGAGAAAAAGAGTATATAAATAACCTGAATTCATATAAAGATAAATATATTGAAAAGATGGATGATGACTTCAATACAGCGGATGCTATAGCAGTAATTTTTGATTTAGTTAAGGATATAAACACTAATATAACTATAAATTCATCTAAAGCCTTAGCAGAATATTCCTTAGATTTAATTAGGCAACTGGGCAAACCTTTAGGAATACTCCAGAAATCAACAATATGCAATTTAGATGATGAGATCGAGGCTTTGGTTCAAAAAAGACAGCAAGCAAGAAAGAATAAAGATTGGGCTTTATCAGATAAAATAAGAGATGAATTAAAGGAAATGAAAATAGTATTAGAAGATACTCCTCAAGGGGTAAGGTGGAAGAAAATAGATTAACATTAAATTAGTAATTAAGCATTTTAAAGAGTGTAGTACTGTATTAGGTTCAATAAGTGCTACACTTTTAAATTTACTCAAAGTATAGTATTATATGTTTAAAAGCTTGAAAATCTTTAAAGGGGATAAATCAAATGGAATTTAGTTTAACAGATAAAGTAATTTCTATAAATGAAGCAAAACAATTAAATCCTTTAGCCCTTGCTTTTATAGGAGATGCTGTATATGAAGTGTTTGTAAGAGGTTATCTTATTAATAACTATAGAGATTTATCTCCTCATAAATTACATGTTAAGGCAATATCTTTTGTAAAAGCACACTCTCAAAGTGAGTTTATTAAGAGATTAGAAGATAAACTAACCGAAGAAGAGTATTCTATTTTTAAGAGGGGGAGAAATGCTAAGTCAGGTACTGTGCCTAAAAATGCTGATGTTCAAGAATATAGAATGGCAACAGGCTTAGAGGCTTTAGTTGGGTTTTTATACATAACAAATCAAAGGCAGAGATTAAAACAACTATTAGATCTTGTAATAATATATAGTTTAGAAGAAGGAGTGAGACAATAATGACTCTAAAAGTAAATTTGATAGAATATACTCCAAACCCCGAAAAAGTCATTGCATCATCAGCAAAGCTTTGTTATAGTTCTGTTGGTGTAGACGAAATTTTAGAAGGATTAGATGCGGCAAATGTACAAAAGTTTTTGGACAAGTTAATGTCTTATGGACATATGTCTCCAATAGAACATGTGTCATTTACATTTGCTATTGAAGGAGTTTCAAGATCACTTACCCATCAGTTAGTAAGACACAGGATAGCTTCCTATTCTCAGCAAAGTCAACGATATGTTAAGTTAGATCAGTTTGAATACATAATTCCACCGGAAATTGCAGAAGATGATACTGCTAAAGAAATATATATTGATGCTATGAAAAAAAGTCAACAGAGTTATGATGAAATAACTAGCATACTAAAAGAAAAATATATAAGCAAAGGTATGAGCAAGTTAAATGCTGAAAAAAAAGCAATTGAGGATGCTAGATATGTTTTCCCTAATGCCTGTGAAACTAAAATAATGGTTACAATGAATGCTAGGAGCTTAATAAACTTCTTTGAGCATAGATGTTGTAATAGAGCACAATGGGAGATACATGTTTTGGCAGATGAAATGCTTAAAAAATTAAAAGAAGTCGCACCCATATTATTTAAAAATGCGGGTCCTAAATGTGTAAAAGGACATTGCCCAGAGGGTTCAATGACATGTGGAAAAATAAAAGAGATTCAAGAAAAATACTCGAACATATAAATTTAAAGGTGAGGTACTTATTATGAGGGATTATAAGAAAAAAGATTTTTCGAAAAAAGATGCAGCAAAGAAAGATATAGTAAAAAGAGACACAACAAAGAAAGAAATTAAGGATAAAGAAATTATTGAAAAAGAAGTTAGAGAAGATCTAATCGAAGGAAGAAACGCAGTAATAGAAGCTTTAAAAAGTGATAGAACCATAGAAAGCTTATTATTAGCAAAAGGCGATATGACTGGGTCTATTGAAAAGATATTGGCTATGGCAAAAGAAAAGAAAATTGTAATAAAAGAAGTAGATAGAAAAAAATTAGATTCTATGTCTACAACTGGAGCACATCAAGGAGTTATAGCTATAGTTACTCCTTACAAGTATTTTGATATTGAAGATATTATAAAATATGCCGAAGATAAAAATGAGAAGCCTTTCATACTTATATTAGATGAAATTGAAGATCCACATAATCTAGGCTCTATAATAAGAACAGCAGAAATCTGTGGAGTCCATGGAATTGTAATTCCAAAGAGAAGAAACGTAGGTATTACACCAACTGTTTATAAGACTTCTGCAGGGGCAATTGAGTATATGAAGATAGCTAAAGTTCCTAATATAAACTCAGTTATCGATAAACTTAAAGAAAAAGGATTATGGATATATGGGGCAGATATGGATGGCAGTGAATATTGCTTTAAAGGGGATTTCAATGGAGCAGTGGCATTGGTGATTGGAAGTGAAGGAAAGGGAATTTCTAAGTTAACTAAGGCTAAGTGTGATGTGCTATTTAAAATACCTATGGTAGGTAATATAACATCTTTAAATGCATCAGTAGCAGCAGGTATAATGATGTACGAAGTGCTAAAACAAAAAATTCAAATTAAATAGGTTGTAAATAAAGTGAGAAATGTATTTGTAGATGGTTATAATGTAATAAATAGCTGGCCTGAATTAAATAAGATTAAGCAATATAGCTTTGAAGCAGCACGTGGGCAGCTTATAGAAGTTATGCAAAACTATTCAGCATACCATGGGTATAAAATATTTTTAGTATTTGATGCTCATATGGTTAAAGGTAGTATAGAAAAAAAAGAAAGAATGGGTAATGTTGTAATTATATTTACTAAAGAGGGGGAAACTGCTGATAGTTTTATTGAGAGATATGTTAGTCTAATAGGTAGAAAGATAGAGGTTTGTGTTGTAACCTCAGATTCTTTAGAACAACAAGTAACGTTCCAAAGAGGAGCTACAAGAATGTCTTCTATAGAGTTTTATAACGAAGTAAAACTTACAGGACATAAAATCAGTATAAATACAAAAAATAGTAGTGCAACCAATAGAGTTCCTATAGAAGACAGAATAAATGAGGATATATTAGAAAAACTTGAAAAAATTAGAAGAAGCCATTAAATTGTCTTGACGAAAAATTTCCTTTTAATGTATAATTAAGCTTGTTAGAACAACCAGATTCTAGGTGCGGCGGTGGAGGGGATACTTTGATAAATGATTCAGTAATTGACGAAAAAAATGATTATTCATTAGAAGACAAATTAGATGAAGAAATTGCATTAGAAGCAAAACGGGGAAATGTACAAGCATTAGAATATTTAATAAATAAATATAAAAATTTTGTAAAAGCTAAAGCAAAATCATACTTTCTTATTGGCGCGGATAAAGAAGATATATATCAAGAAGGCATGATTGGTTTATTCAAATCTATAAGAGATTATAAACCAGACAAACTATCTTCCTTTAAAGCTTTTGCAGAGTTATGTGTTACAAGACAAATTATAACAGCCATTAAAACTGCTACTAGGCAAAAACATATACCACTTAATACATATATTTCCCTAAACAAGCCAGTATATGATGAGGAATCAGATCGAACATTACTAGATGTATTATCTACTGTTAAAGTTTGCGACCCAGAAGAATTGGTTATAAGCAGAGAAGAAGTTTCAAGTATAGAAACTGAAATAGGAGAAGCACTGTCGGAACTTGAACTGGAGGTGTTGAATTCATATCTTCAAGGAAAGTCATACCAAGAAATTGCATGTGATTTAGACAGACACTCTAAGTCCATTGATAATGCACTTCAAAGGGTTAAAAGAAAGCTAGAAAAATGCTTAAACAAAAATATGAAAAGCAGTTGACAAAAAAAAACGAAAATAGTAAAATAGATAATTGGTGTAGGACTATAGTAATATAGAATATGATCATGCTTATAATGAATCAGATATATACATTAAAGTGGAGTTATGTATATATTAATGTCTTAAATGTGAAGTGCCCATGTAGCTCAGTTGGCAGAGCGTCACCTTGGTAAGGTGGAGGTCGCCGGTTCAAGTCCGGTCGTGGGCTCCATGAGTTAAAACAAATAACAACACACCAGGACAAGTTTACGAAAATAACCCTAGTATGATTATTGAAAACATTAATTTAGCATGGAAACCATGATAAAGAGGAGGAAAAATAAATGGCAAGACAAAAGTTTGAAAGAACAAAGCCACACGTAAACATAGGAACAATCGGTCACGTAGACCACGGTAAGACAACAACAACAGCAGCAATAACAATGACACTTGCAAAAGTTGGTGGAGCAAAAGTACAAAGATATGACGAAATAGACAAAGCACCAGAAGAAAAAGAAAGAGGAATCACAATCAATACAGCACACGTAGAGTACGAAACAGCAGCAAGACACTATGCACACGTAGACTGTCCAGGACATGCTGACTATGTAAAGAACATGATAACAGGAGCAGCTCAAATGGATGGAGCAATCCTAGTAGTATCAGCAGCAGATGGTCCAATGCCACAAACAAGAGAACATATATTACTAGCATCAAGAGTTGGAGTTAACCATATAGTAGTATTCTTAAATAAGGCAGACCAAGTAGACGATCCAGAACTATTAGAATTAGTAGAAATGGAAGTAAGAGATCTATTAAATGAATACGGATTTGACGGAGATGGATGTCCAGTAGTAGTAGGATCAGCATTAAAAGCAATAGAAGAAGATGATGATCAATGCATAAAAGACTTAATGGATGCAGTAGATGCATATATACCAACACCAGAAAGAGCAACAGACCAACCATTCTTAATGCCAGTAGAAGATGTATTCACAATAACAGGTAGAGGAACAGTTGCAACAGGAAGAGTAGAAAGAGGAATACTACACGTAGGAGACGAAGTACAAATCGTAGGAATGAAAGAAGAAATAGGAAAGACAACATGTACAGGAGTAGAAATGTTCAGAAAGATGTTAGACGAAGCAATGGCAGGAGATAACATAGGAGCATTACTAAGAGGAGTACAAAGAGATGACATCGAGAGAGGTCAAGTATTAGTAAAACCAGGTTCAGTAAAACCACACAAGAAATTTGTAGGTCAAGTGTACGTATTAAAGAAAGAAGAAGGCGGAAGACACACACCATTCTTCAACGGATATAGACCACAATTCTACTTCAGAACAACAGACGTTACAGGATCAATTGCATTACCAGAAGGAGTAGAAATGGTTATGCCAGGAGACCATATTGATATGACAGTAGAATTAATAACTTCAGTAGCTATGGAACCTAACTTAAGATTTGCAATAAGAGAAGGCGGAAGAACAGTTGGTTCAGGAGTTGTTACTACTATTTTAGAATAGGTTAAACTGACAGGGCTAGGTTTATAACTTAGTCCTGTAAAAAAATATAAAAACACACAAGAAAATAGTTATATGCTTGAAAATCGGGTATAGAAAAATAAGTTGACATATACAGCAACTTGTGATAAGTTTGTTAGGTGACACTCAAAAATGATAAAAATTGTACTTAACAGTATACTAATAAATGTAGCATGTCTGTGTGTGTACGCAGAATCAGGAGGTGTAGATTGTGAGAGTGAAAGTAACTTTAGCTTGTACAGAATGTAAACAAAGAAATTACAATACAATGAAGAACAAAAAAAATAATCCTGAAAGATTAGAAATGAGAAAGTATTGCAAGTTCTGCCGCAACCACACACTTCACAAAGAAACAAAGTAGTTGCTAGTATTCACTAATAAAGGCTGGGGATGTGAATAAAATGACTTTGAATGAGAAGAAACAAGTAGGAGAATCATCAAAAGGATTGGGCAAGTTTTTGATGGAAGTGAAGGCAGAAACTAAAAGAATAACTTGGCCCCCTAAAAAGGATATTAAAAAATCTACCATAATAGTGTTGCTTTTTTGCGCCGTTAGCGCAGTGCTAATAGGAGCAATGGACTATGGCTTAAGTGGTCTATATAAATTAATATTCAGTAAATAAATAAAAAAAGGGAGGTAGGAATGAGGATTACCTCATCCTAAAATTATGGCAGAAAAAGCTAGATGGTATGTTGTTCATACTTATTCAGGTTATGAGAATAAGGTGAAAATGAATTTAGAAAAAACAATTGATAATAGAGGGTTACATGAATTAGTTCACGACATACAAGTCCCTATGGAAGAAGTAGTTGAAGTTAAAGATGGAAAGAAAAAGATAACTCAGAAGAAAGTGTTTCCAGGATATGTACTTGTAAAAATGATAATGTCAGATGATTCTTGGTACATAGTTAGAAATACTAGAGGAGTTACTGGATTTGTAGGTCCTGGATCAAAGCCAGTTCCTCTTACCGATGAAGAAGTAGCAACTATGGGAATTGCCGAAAGCAATACTGTGAGTATAGATGTTTCTGTAGGAGAAAGTGTTCAAGTGGTTTCTGGACCATTGAAAAACTTTATTGCATTAATACAAGAGATTAATCTTGAAAAGCAAAAAATCAAAGCGTTAGTTAATATGTTTGGCAGGGAAACACCTGTTGAACTTAATTTTAACCAAATAGAAAAATTAGACTAACCTACTATAAGACTTAGTCTTATAAAGTGGGAGAGCTTATGCTCGCATTACCACATATGAGGAGGTGTAAACTATGGCAAAAAAGGTAGTAGGAATGATAAAACTTCAACTTCCAGCAGGAAAGGCAACTCCAGCACCACCAGTTGGACCAGCGCTTGGACAACACGGAGTTAATATTATGGCATTCTGTAAAGAATATAATGCTAAAACTGCTGATCAAGTAGGGATGACTGTTCCAGTTATAATTTCTGTTTACCAAGATAGATCTTTCAGCTTTATTCTTAAAACTCCTCCAGCATCAGTTTTAATTAAAAAAGCAGCTGGAATAGAAAGTGGTTCAGGAGAACCAAATAGAAAAAAAGTAGCAAAGATTAATAAAGAACAATTAAGACAAATAGCTGAAGCAAAAATGCCTGACTTAAATGCAGCATCAATAGATGCAGCTATGAGCATGATAGCTGGAACTGCAAGAAGTATGGGAGTAACAGTTGAAGAATAATATAAATCGTTAGTGGGAGGTAAAAACCGCTAAAACCACAAGGAGGTAAGAAAATGGCAAAACAAGGTAAAAATTACTTAGAAAGTGTTAAGCTTATAGATAAAAACACTTTATACACACCTTCTGAAGCTATAGACCTTACTTTAAAAACAGCTAAGGCAAAATTCGATGAAACTATAGAGTTATCTGTAAGACTTGGTGTAGATCCAAGACACGCAGATCAACAAGTTAGAGGAGCGGTAGTGCTTCCACACGGAACTGGTAAAACAGTTAGAGTGTTAGTTTTTGCTAAAGGTGATAAAGTTAAGGAAGCTGAATTAGCAGGTGCAGATTATGTTGGAGCAGAAGAATTCATTGATAAAATTCAAAAAGAAAATTGGTTTGAATTTGATATAGTTGTTGCGACACCAGACATGATGGGATTAGTAGGAAGATTAGGTAGAGTATTAGGACCAAAAGGTTTAATGCCAAATCCTAAATCAGGTACTGTTACATTTGACGTTGCTAAAGCGATTGCTGATATTAAAGCTGGTAAAGTTGAATATAGAGTTGACAAAACTGCTATCGTTCACGTTCCAATTGGAAAAAAATCCTTTGGAGTTGAAAAACTTGCTGATAACTTCGGTGTATTAATGGAGGCAGTAATCAAAGCTAAACCAGCAGCTGCAAAAGGACAATATGTTAAATCAGTTGTATTATCAAGCACAATGGGACCAGGAGTTAAAATAAATCCTTCAAAAGTTTTAGGTTAATCTTGACCCAAAAGTGAAGCTTTGATATAATTCAATATGTTGTATTAAATTGAAAAAGATAATACTCCGTAGACAGTAGGTGCGAAAGCATAACGGAAACCAACCTACCGAGGATTAAAATATTCGGTGAGTCGATATTTTTAGCCTCTTTGCATCTGTCTGCGAAGAGGCTTTGATTTTTATTAAGGAGGTGGCTACAGTGATAAGTAAAAACAGGCAATTAAAAGAAGCTAAGGTTAAAGAAATAAAAGAAAAGCTTGAAAAAGCCGAAGCAGTTATACTTTCAAGTTATCAAGGACTAAACGTTGAAGAAGATACAGAGCTTAGAAAAAAATTAAGAGAAGCTGGTGTAGAATATAAAGTTTATAAAAATTCATTAGTTACTCTTGCTGCTAAAGAATTAGGAATAGACGGGATTGTACAATTTTTAGAAGGACCTGTATCTATAGCGATGGCATATGATGACCCAACAGCTCCAGCAAGAATACTAAATGATTTTGCTAAAAATCATAAAAAATTAGAATTGAAAGCTGGAATTGTTCAAGGTGCTGTATATGATCAAGCTAAAGTACAAGAACTTGCAACAATACCACCAAAAGATGTTCTTATTGCAAAACTACTTGGCAGCCTAAAAGCTCCAATGTCAAACTTAGTATACTTATTAAATGCTATAGCTGAAAAAAATGGTTCAGCTGAAGTAACAGAGTAGAAATAAAATAAAGTAATTGAAATTTTAAAAAAATTATGGAGGTGCTATTAAAATGACAAGAGAAGAGATTATTCAAGCTATAAAAGAAATGTCAGTTTTAGAATTAAATGAATTAGTAAAAGCATGTGAAGAAGAATTTGGAGTAAGTGCTGCAGCACCAGTTGCTGTTGCAGGTGCACCAGCTGCAGCAGAAGCTGAAGAAAAAACTGAATTTGACGTAGTATTAGCTAGTGCAGGTGCTCAAAAGATAAAGGTTATAAAGGTAGTTAGAGAATTAACAGGATTAGGATTAAAAGAAGCTAAAGAAATAGTTGATGGAGCTCCTAAGACACTTAAAGAAGCAGTAGCAAAAGAAGCAGCTGAAGATATGAAAGCAAAACTTGAAGAAGTTGGTGCGACAATAGAAATAAAGTAATAATCTGACTTGAAGAAAGGCACTTATATTAAGTGCCTTTTTTGAATTTATATAGGTAAGTATTGACATGGGTACTATGTTATGATATTATAGTTTATTGCATGAAAGTATAGATATTTTAGTATGCCAAAATTAGCATTAATTGAATTAATTAAATATTTTTGGTTATACTAACAAAATGAGCATGTGTAATCTAGGACTTTAAGCCCTAGAGTGTTACATTTTTTGTTATTATTACGCAAGGGGTGAAATTTTAATGGTACATCCTATTCAGATTGGTAAAAGAACTAGAATGAGTTTCTCAAAAGTTAATGAAGTATGTCCAATGCCTAACCTTATAGAGGTGCAATTAAACTCTTATGACTGGTTCTGGGAAGAAGGGTTAAAGGAAGTATTTGAAGATGTTAATCCTATACAGGATTATACAGGAAATCTGGTATTAGAGTTTATTGACCATAGTTTAGACAGAGATGCTATAAAATATTCTGTAGAAGAATGTAAAGAAAGAGACGCTACGTATGCAGCACCGTTAAAGGTTAAGGTAAGGCTACTTAATAAGGAAACCGGAGAAGTAAAAGAACAAGAAGTGTTCATGGGTGACTTCCCGTTAATGACTCAGCAAGGAACCTTTGTTATTAATGGAGCAGAAAGAGTAATAGTAAGTCAATTAGTAAGATCTCCAGGCTCATATTATGGATACAATGTAGATAAAACAGGAAAAAAACTTTTTTCCTCAACAGTGATTCCAAATAGAGGAGCATGGTTAGAGTATGAAACAGACTCTAATGATATAATATATGTAAGAATAGACAAAACAAGAAAGCTTCCTATAACTATTTTAATAAGAGCTCTAGGTCTAGGAAGTGACGTGGATGTTATAAACTATTTTGGAGAAGAAGAAAGATTAAAGGCAACTATAGAAAAGGATAATACAAAAGCTAAAGATGAAGCATTGCTAGAAATATATAAGAGATTAAGACCAGGTGAACCACCAACTGTAGATAGCGCAGTTTCTCTTATCAATTCTTTATTCTTTGATCCAAAGAGATATGATTTATCCAGAGTTGGTAGATATAAGTTCAATAAAAAGTTATCTATCTATGTAAGACTTTTAAACCAAGTGGCAGCACAAGATGTAGTTAATCCATTTACAGGAGAGATTATTGTTCAAAATGGAGAAGTTATTGACAGAGAGAAAGCTTTAGAAATTCAAAATTGTGCAATAAATGCTGTTGATGTTCAAGTAGAAGATAGAGTTATTAGAGTAATAGGAAACCACTTTGTAGACATACATAAATTTATAGATTTCGATATATCAGAATTAAAAATTAGGGAGCATGTACATTACCCTACTTTAAAGAAAATATTAGATAATTTTAATGATGAAAATACAATAAAAGAAGAAATTAAAAAGAACATACAAGAATTAATTCCAAAGCATATAGTAATAGATGATGTATATGCTACTATCAGTTATGAGCTAGGATTACCTTATGGTATTGGAAATATTGATGACATAGATCATTTAGGAAATAGAAGATTAAGATCTGTTGGAGAATTGCTTCAAAACCAATTTAGAATCGGTCTATCAAGAATGGAAAGAGTAGTTAAGGAAAGAATGACTATTCAAGACCAAGAAGTTATAACGCCCCAAGCATTAATTAATATTAGACCAGTTGCGGCAGCTATTAAAGAATTCTTTGGAAGTTCACAGCTTTCACAATTCATGGATCAAACTAATCCGTTGTCAGAATTAACACATAAGAGAAGACTATCAGCCTTAGGACCAGGGGGACTTTCAAGAGAAAGAGCTGGATTTGAAGTAAGAGACGTTCATCACTCTCATTATGGAAGAATGTGTCCTATAGAAACACCAGAAGGACCAAATATAGGATTAATAAACTCGCTTGCATGCTATGCAAGAGTAAATGAGTATGGGTTTATAGAAACACCATACAGAGTTGTTGATAGAAAAGAAATGAGAGTAACTGGAAAAATCATCTATTTAACAGCTGATGAAGAGGATCAATATTTGGTTGCTCAAGCAAAAGAACCACTAGATGAAACAGGACACTTTATCGATAACAAAGTTACAGTTAGGGTAAGAGAAGATATAATATTGGTTCCTAAAGAACAAGTAGATTTAATGGATGTATCTCCAAGACAGATAGTATCTGTTGCTACAGCAATGATACCATTCCTTGAAAATGATGACGCCAGCCGTGCCCTAATGGGATCTAACATGCAGCGTCAAGCAGTTCCGTTACTAAAACCAGCAGCTCCAATTGTAGGAACAGGAATAGAATATAAAGCAGCTGTAGACTCAGGAGTTCTACCAAAGGCAGAACATGATGGAGTAATAACGTATGTAAGTGCAAATGAAATAAGAATAAAGAGAGACTCTGATGGTGGTATTGACAAATACAAACTTCTAAAGTATAAAAGGTCAAATCAAGGAACTTGTATAACTCAAAGACCTATTGTTGACAAGGGAGAGAGAGTTAAAGTAGGAGATGTACTTGCAGATGGACCATCAACGGATTTTGGAGAAATAGCATTAGGGCAAAATATCCGTATTGGATTTATAACTTGGGAAGGATACAACTATGAAGATGCTATGCTAGTTTCTGAACAATTAGTACGTGACGATATATTCACTTCTATTCATATAGAAGAATACGAGGCTGAAGCTAGAGATACAAAGCTAGGACCGGAAGAAATAACTAGAGATATACCTAATGTAGGTGAAGATGCATTAAAAAACATAGACGAACGAGGAATAATTAGAATAGGAGCTGAAGTAAGGTCTGGAGATATATTAGTTGGTAAAGTAACACCTAAGGGAGAAACTGAACTTACTGCAGAAGAAAGACTACTTAGAGCTATATTTGGTGAAAAGGCAAGAGAAGTAAGAGATACATCATTGAGGGTTCCACATGGAGAAGCAGGTATAATTGTTGACGTTAAAGTATTCACTAGAGAAAATGGAGATGAACTTCCTCCTGGAGTAAATGAACTAGTAAGATGTTATATAGCACAGAAGAGAAAAATATCAGTTGGAGATAAGATGGCTGGTAGACATGGTAATAAAGGTGTTATATCAAGAATACTACCAGAAGAAGATATGCCATTCCTTCCAGATGGAAGACCTCTTCAAATATGCTTAAACCCATTAGGAGTTCCTTCACGTATGAACATTGGTCAAGTGCTTGAAGTTCATTTAGGATGGGCAGCTGCAGGAATGGGCTGGCATATTGCTACACCAGTATTCGGTGGCGCTCTTGAAAGTGAAATTATAGATTTATTACAAGAGGCTGGTTATAATGCTGACGGTAAGACTTTATTATACGATGGAAGAACTGGAGAACCATTTGATAATAGAGTTACAGTAGGTTATATGTATATATTAAAGCTTCATCATTTAGTTGATGATAAAATACATGCAAGATCCACTGGACCTTATTCATTAGTTACACAACAACCACTAGGAGGAAAGGCTCAATTTGGTGGTCAAAGGTTTGGAGAAATGGAAGTTTGGGCATTGGAAGCCTATGGAGCAGCACATACCCTTCAAGAAGTTTTAACAGTTAAATCTGACGACGTTGTTGGTAGAGTTAAAACTTATGAATCCATTGTAAAAGGAGAAAATATTCCTGAGCCTGGAGTGCCTGAATCCTTCAAAGTTCTTATAAAAGAATTGCAAGCATTATGCTTAAATGTTAAAGTGCTTAGCGATACTAATGAAGAGATTAAAATTAAAGAATCTGTTGAAGAAGAAATGGAAGATTTAGGTATTAATATTGAAGGAAGCGAAGACGTTCTTCTTGCTAAATCTAGCGCTGAGCTAGAAGGCGATGACATCATTGAAGAAGAACTAGATGAATTAGGAGATGTGGATGAAGAACTAGATGATTTTGATGAAGATTTAAAAATAGATTACGATGAACTACCATTAGATGAGCTTGAAGATGGTCTAGAGTTAGAAGATTTTAATGATCAACATTAATGCGGAGGGAGGATTTACCCTTGATAGAATTAAATAATTTTGAGGCTTTGCAAATTGGTTTAGCTTCACCAGAACAGATAAGAGAGTGGTCTAGAGGAGAAGTTAAAAAACCTGAAACTATTAACTACAGGACGTTAAAACCTGAAAAAGATGGATTGTTTTGTGAAAGAATATTTGGACCAATTAAAGATTGGGAATGTCACTGCGGTAAATACAAAAGAGTTAGGTATAAAGGTATAGTATGTGACAGATGCGGAGTTGAAGTCACAAAGTCTAAGGTTAGACGTGAGAGAATGGGACATATAGAACTTGCTGCCCCTGTATCTCATATATGGTATTTCAAAGGGATACCATCAAGAATGGGACTTATATTGGATATGTCACCAAGATCTTTAGAAAAAGTACTATATTTTGCATCATATATAGTTCTAGACCCTAAAGAAACACCATTACTTAAGAAACAATTACTTAGTGAAAAAGAGTATAGAGAAAGCGTAGATAAATATGGAGAAGATGCTTTTTCGGCTGGAATGGGAGCTGAGGCTATTAAAACCTTATTAAGGGAGATAGACTTAGAGCAACATTCAATAGAATTAAAAGAAGGTTTAAAAACAAGCACAGGTCAGAAGAAGGTAAGAACTATAAGAAGACTAGAAGTTGTAGAGTCTTTTAGAAAGTCAAATAATAGACCTGAGTGGATGATTATTGATGTTATACCTGTAATTCCACCAGATTTAAGACCGATGGTTCAATTAGATGGAGGAAGATTCGCCACATCAGATCTTAATGACCTTTATAGAAGAGTAATTAATAGAAACAATAGATTGAAAAAGTTACTAGATTTAGGAGCTCCAGACATTATAGTTAGAAATGAAAAAAGAATGTTACAAGAAGCTGTAGATGCATTAATAGATAATGGTAGAAGAGGTAGACCGGTAACTGGTCCAGGAAATAGACCACTAAAATCACTATCTGATATGTTAAAAGGTAAGCAAGGAAGATTCAGACAAAACCTATTAGGAAAACGTGTTGACTATTCAGGGCGTTCAGTTATAGTTGTAGGACCAGAACTTAAGATGTATCAATGCGGGCTTCCAAAAGAAATGGCTCTTGAATTGTTTAAGCCTTTTGTAATGAAAAAACTTGTAGAAAGTGGAGCAGCACATAATATTAAAAGTTCTAAAAAGATGGTAGAGCGTGTTATGCCACAAGTATGGGATGTGCTTGAAGAAGTTATATCTGAACATCCAGTATTATTAAACCGTGCTCCTACTTTACATAGACTTGGAATTCAAGCTTTCCAACCAGTACTTGTAGAAGGAAGAGCTATTAAACTTCACCCTCTAGTATGTACCGCATATAATGCTGACTTTGATGGTGACCAAATGGCTGTTCACGTGCCACTTTCAGTAGAAGCACAAGCTGAAGCTAGATTCTTAATGCTTGCAGCAAACAACATATTAAAACCATCTGATGGAAAACCTGTGTGTGTTCCTACTCAAGATATGGTATTAGGATCCTACTATTTGACTTTGGATAAAGATGGTGCTAAAGGAGAAGGAAAGGTATTTGCTAATACTGATGAGGTTTTGATGGCTTACAATGCAGGAGTAGTGGATATTCATGCTAAAATAAAAGTGAAAATGTCTAAAGTTAAAGACGGTAAAGCTATATATGGCATAGTTCAAACTACACCAGGAAAAATAATATTTAATGAATCTATACCACAAGGTTTAGGTTTTGTAGATAGAAGTAAGCCAGAAAATGAATTTAAGCTAGAAATAGACTTCTTAGTAAGCAAGAAGAATTTAGGTAAAATAATAGACAAATGCTATATTAAGTATGGTCCAACAATAACTTCTACAATGCTTGATAAAATTAAAGCTAAAGGATATCACTATTCATCAATAGGAGCTATAACAATATCAGTTTCAGATATGACTGTACCTGGAAATAAAAATCAGTTACTTGCTGATACTGATGCTGCAGTAGATAAGATAGAAAAGATGTATAGAAGAGGTTTCATATCTGCAGATGAAAGATATGAAAGAGTTATTGAAATATGGACTCAAACAACAGAAGATGTTGCTAATGCATTAATGGATAATCTAGATAAATTTAACCCTATATTTATGATGGCTGATTCAGGGGCCAGAGGTTCAAAGTCACAAATTAAGCAATTGGCTGGTATGAGAGGACTTATGGCTAATCCATCAGGAAAAATTATAGAATTACCTATAAGGGCATCCTTTAGGGAAGGACTTGACGTATTAGAATACTTTATATCAACTCACGGAGCTAGAAAAGGTAATGCAGATACAGCTCTAAAGACAGCTGACTCAGGATACTTAACAAGAAGATTGGTTGATGTAAGCCAAGATGTAATAGTTAGGGAAGAGGATTGCGGAGCTGAAGAAGGATATGAAGTACAAGAAATAAAAGAGGGTAATGAAGTAATTGAACCATTAACTGAAAGATTAAATGGAAGATATTCAGCAGAAGATATAATAGACCCTGCAACTGGTGAAGTATTAGTAGTTAAAAATTATTACATGGATGTTGACTTAGCAGAAAAAGTAGCTGCTACAGGAATTAAAAAGGTTAGAATAAGATCTGTATTCACATGTAAATCAAAGCATGGAGTTTGTGCTAAGTGTTATGGAATGAATATGGCTACAGCTACTAAGATAAATATAGGTGAAGCAGTAGGTATTATAGCTGCTCAATCAATAGGTGAACCAGGAACTCAGCTTACAATGAGAACATTCCATACAGGAGGAGTTGCTGGTGCTGATATAACTCAAGGTCTTCCAAGAGTTGAGGAGTTATTCGAAGCTAGAAAGCCGAAGGGTCTTGCTATAATTTCTGAATTAGCAGGTACAGTTAAGATTGAAGAAACTAAAAAGAAGAGAATTGTTCATGTTATGGATGATGAGGCAGAACAAAAGAGTTACGATATACCATTTGGATCTAGAATAAAAGTAACTAATGGACAGAAAATCGAAGCCGGAGATGAAATAACAGAAGGTTCAGTTAACCCTCATGATATAATAGCTATAAAAGGACCTAAGGAAGTTAAAAATTACTTATTATCAGAAGTTCAAAAGGTTTATAGACTTCAAGGTGTTGATATAAATGATAAACATTTAGAAGTTGTAATAAGGCAAATGACTAGAAAAGTAAAAATAAGAGAATCAGGTGATACTGATTTACTTCCAGGAACTTTAGTTGATATTTTTGATTTCAATGAAATGAATGAAAAAGTAAGAGTTGAAGGTGGTGAAGAAGCCACTGGAGATATAGCATTGCTAGGAATAACAAAAGCAGCTCTTGCTACAGACTCGTTCCTTTCAGCAGCATCATTCCAAGAAACCACTAGGGTACTTACAGATGCGGCAATAAAAGGTAAAATTGATCCTTTATTAGGATTAAAAGAGAATGTAATAATTGGTAAGTTAATACCTGCTGGAACTGGTATGATGAAGTATAGATCAATAAAATTAAATACAGACAAAAATGAAAATGTAGAAGAAGTAACAAATATTAACGAGGCTTAATATTGATTTTATTGACATAGCCAACGTAAAATGTTAAAATACATTTTGTATGTGATGTTAATGATTAGAGACAGGGTTATTCCTTGTCTCTAACATAATGTTATAAGGAGGTTCGTGGATGGTAAATAGGATAGAAGGTGAAAAGGTCATTGGCATAAAGCAATCACTTAAGAGTATAAGAAGTGGTCGTGGAAAATGCTTATATGTAGCAAAAAATGCTGATATGAAACTAACTACTCCTTTAATAAAACTAGCCAACGAAAAATCACTCCAAATAAATTATATAGATACTATGAAAGAACTAGGAGTTCTATGTGGTATTGAAGTTGGAGCAGCTGTTGCATTAGTAACAGAATAACTACGCTATTAACAAATTTTTTATATAGTTTATTTAATAATTAAGGAGGTGAAAAAATGCCAACAATTAACCAACTAGTAAGAAAAGGAAGAAAAGCTGTTGAAGAAAAGTCAGCATCACCAGCATTAAAACAGTGTCCACAAAAAAGAGGAGTATGTACTGTTGTTAAAACAACAACACCTAAAAAACCAAACTCAGCTTTAAGAAAAGTAGCTAGAGTAAGACTTACAAATGGATATGAAGTTACAGCTTACATACCAGGAGTAGGACATAACTTACAAGAGCATAGTGTTGTTTTAATAAGAGGTGGAAGAGTAAAAGACCTTCCAGGAGTTAGATACCATATTGTCAGAGGAGCTTTAGACTCAGCAGGCGTTGCTAACAGATTACAAAGTAGATCTAAGTATGGTGCAAAGAGACCAAAACAAAAATAGGTTTAGAAAATAGTGCTATGTCTTCAGCATTTATATAAATAATAATAGATATTTTGCAGAAGAGAGCGCTTTACGGCAGGTAAGCCGAGTACCTGAGAATTAAATTCCAATGTTAAGGAGGGAAGAAAAGTGCCAAGAAAAGGAAACGCGCCTAAAAGAGACGTATTACCAGATCCAATGTACAACAGCAAAGTTGTTACAAAATTAATCAACTATATAATGCAAGATGGAAAAAAGGGAGTATCACAAAAGATATGTTATGGAGCATTTGACATAATTGCGCAAAAAACTGGAAAAGAAGCTATAGAAGTTTTTGAAACAGCTATGAATAATGTTATGCCACTTCTTGAAGTAAAAGCTAGAAGAATTGGTGGTGCTACTTATCAAGTTCCTATGGAAGTTAGACCTGAAAGAAGACAGACTTTAGGAATCAGATGGATAGTTGATGCCTCTAGAAAAAGAGGAGAAAAGTACATGAGAGAGCAACTAGCTGGTGAATTAATGGATGCAGCTAATAACACAGGTTCAGCTGTTAAGAAGAGAGAAGATACACATAAAATGGCAGAAGCTAATAAGGCATTTGCTCACTACAGATACTAATAAATTAATGTTATATATAAAACTGTTTTGGATAATCCAAAACAGTTTTATCCAATTAAGTTTAACATTGCAAATGCGGTGCAATTTACTTGCTGAGAGGAGGATAAAAAGTGGCTAGACAATATCCATTAGGAAAATTTCGTAATATAGGTATAATGGCTCATATAGATGCTGGTAAAACTACAGCAACTGAACGTGTACTATTCTATACAGGAAAAAGTCATAAAATAGGTGAAGTTCATGAAGGTGCAGCTACAATGGACTGGATGGTTCAAGAACAAGAAAGAGGTATAACAATTACTTCTGCTGCAACGACATGTTTTTGGAAAGAACACCAAATAAACATAATTGATACACCAGGACACGTAGATTTCACAGTTGAAGTTGAAAGATCATTAAGAGTACTTGACGGAGCAGTTACTATTCTTGATGCAAAAGGTGGAGTTGAGCCTCAAACTGAAACTGTATGGAGACAAGGAGATAAGTATAAAGTACCAAGAATGATATTCGTTAATAAAATGGATATTTTAGGTGCGGATTTCTATATGTCTGTTAATTCAGTTAGAGAAAGACTACGTGCTAATGCAGTTCCAGTACAACTTCCAATAGGAAAAGAAGACAATTATGAAGGTCACGTTGATCTTATTAATAATGTAGCAGTAGTTTTTGATAAAGAATTAGGTGTTACATTTGAAGAGGTTGAAATTCCGGAAGATTTAAAAGATAAAGCAGAAGAATACAGAGGTGCTTTAATTGAAGCTGTTGCTGAAACAGATGAAGATTTAATGATGAAGTATCTTGAAGGTGAAGAAATAACAGTAGAAGAAATTAATATTGCATTAAGAAAAGCTACTATAGCTAACGAGATAGTTCCAGTTCTTTGTGGAACAGCTTATAGAAACAAGGGAGTTCAGCACTTGTTAGATGCAGTTATTGCATATTTACCATCTCCATTAGATATTCCTTCAATAGAAGGTACTGATATGGACGGAGAAAAGGTAGAAAAGCATGCATCTGATGATGAACCTTTAGCTTCTTTAGCATTCAAGATAGCAACAGACCCATTTGTTGGTAAACTTGCTTTCGTTAGAATTTATTCAGGAGTAATGAAGAGTGGTAGCTATGTACTAAATAGTACTAAGAATAAGAAGGAAAGAATTGGTAGACTTGTTAAGATGCATGCCAACCACAGAGAAGAAGTAGAAGAACTATATGCAGGAGAATTAGGAGCAGTAATAGGTTTAAAAAATACAACAACTGGTGATACTTTATGTGATGAGGATGCTCCAGTAATACTTGAAAGCATGGAGTTCCCTGAACCAGTAATTGAAGTAGCTATTGAACCTAAAACAAAAGCATCTCAAGAAAAAATGGGCATAGCACTAGCTAAGCTTGCAGAAGAAGATCCTACATTTAGAACATATACAAACCAAGAAACAGGTCAAGTAATTATTGGAGGTATGGGAGAACTTCACCTTGAAATAATAGTTGACAGACTTCAAAGAGAATTTAAAGTAGAATGTAACGTAGGTGCTCCACAAGTTGCTTACAGAGAAACTATTAAGAATGCTGTTAAGGCTGAAGGTAAGTTTGTAAGACAGTCAGGTGGACGTGGACAATACGGACACTGCTGGATTGAGTTAATTCCTCATGATGGAGAATATGAATTTGAAAATGCCATAGTAGGCGGAGTTATTCCTAGAGAATATGTTCCAGCTATTGACAATGGTATACAAGAAGCTTCAAAAAGCGGTATAGTTGGAGGATATCCAGTTATTAATTTTAAAGTTAAATGCTACGATGGATCATACCATGATGTTGACTCATCAGAAATGGCATTTAAGATAGCTGGGTCTATGGCATTTAAAAATGCTATGGCAAAAGCTAGCCCAGTGTTACTAGAGCCAATAATGAAGGTTGAAATAACAGTACCAGAAGATTATATGGGAGATGTTATTGGTGATGTTAACTCAAGAAGAGGAAGAATAGAGGGTATGAATTCAAGATCAGGTGCTCAAATTATAGCAGCATATGTTCCTCTATCAGAAATGTTTGGATACGCAACTGTGTTAAGATCAAAGACTCAAGGAAGAGGAACATATAGCATGGAATTCGATCATTATGAAGATGTTCCAAAGAATATTGCTGATAAGGTTACAGGATCAAAATAAATTAATATAAAAATAAATTAAAATATAAAAATAGGTTAGGAGGAAAAATAAATGGCAAGACAAAAGTTTGAAAGAACAAAGCCACACGTAAACATAGGAACAATCGGTCACGTAGACCACGGTAAGACAACAACAACAGCAGCAATAACAATGACACTTGCAAAAGTTGGTGGAGCAAAAGTACAAAGATATGACGAAATAGACAAAGCACCAGAAGAAAAAGAAAGAGGAATCACAATCAATACAGCACACGTAGAGTACGAAACAGCAGCAAGACACTATGCACACGTAGACTGTCCAGGACATGCTGACTATGTAAAGAACATGATAACAGGAGCAGCTCAAATGGATGGAGCAATCCTAGTAGTATCAGCAGCAGATGGTCCAATGCCACAAACAAGAGAACATATATTACTAGCATCAAGAGTTGGAGTTAACCATATAGTAGTATTCTTAAATAAGGCAGACCAAGTAGACGATCCAGAACTATTAGAATTAGTAGAAATGGAAGTAAGAGATCTATTAAATGAATACGGATTTGACGGAGATGGATGTCCAGTAGTAGTAGGATCAGCATTAAAAGCAATAGAAGAAGATGATGATCAATGCATAAAAGACTTAATGGATGCAGTAGATGCATATATACCAACACCAGAAAGAGCAACAGACCAACCATTCTTAATGCCAGTAGAAGATGTATTCACAATAACAGGTAGAGGAACAGTTGCAACAGGAAGAGTAGAAAGAGGAATACTACACGTAGGAGACGAAGTACAAATCGTAGGAATGAAAGAAGAAATAGGAAAGACAACATGTACAGGAGTAGAAATGTTCAGAAAGATGTTAGACGAAGCAATGGCAGGAGATAACATAGGAGCATTACTAAGAGGAGTACAAAGAGATGACATCGAGAGAGGTCAAGTATTAGTAAAACCAGGTTCAGTAAAACCACACAAGAAATTTGTAGGTCAAGTGTACGTATTAAAGAAAGAAGAAGGCGGAAGACACACACCATTCTTCAACGGATATAGACCACAATTCTACTTCAGAACAACAGACGTTACAGGATCAATTGCATTACCAGAAGGAGTAGAAATGGTTATGCCAGGAGACCATATTGATATGACAGTAGAATTAATAACTTCAGTAGCTATGGAACCTAACTTAAGATTTGCAATAAGAGAAGGCGGAAGAACAGTTGGTTCAGGGGTTGTTACTACTATTTTAGAATAGGTTAATACTTAGCTGAATAAAAAAAGAAGGGGACGCCCTTCTTTTTTTATGTGCTAATAAAAGATTATAATGGAAAATCGTATAAAATATAAAAAATACTTGTCAAAACAAAAAAAATATTATACAATATAAGAGTTGTGACAGGATAATGGCGATGAAGCAAGAGGTTGCTGGATTTTCTAGGTTATTCTTAGCTGAGCATGCTTGATCATGAATCAGGCGACTGTATTATGTATGCTGTGTATTGTTGAAAAAATCATGGAACACCTGGAGCAGTTTACATAACACTGAGGTTACATACAAACATTAAAGAGAAATGAAAAGGAGGGAAATAAAATGGCAAATCAAAAAATCAGAATTAGACTAAAAGCATTTGATCACAATATATTAGATCAATCAGCTGAAAAAATCGTAGAAACTGCAAAGAATACAGGTGCTAAAGTAGCTGGACCAGTTCCACTACCAACAGAAAAAGATGTTGTAACTATATTAAGAGCTACACATAAGTACAAAGATTCTAGAGAACAATTTGAAATCAGAACACATAAAAGATTAATTGATATATTAAGTCCATCACCTAAAACAGTTGATGCTTTAATGAGATTAGACTTACCAGCTGGTGTGGATATCGAAATAAAATTATAATTTTAAATAATTGAAGATATTATGATCGGACTCGATCCGCTAATATTTTAGGAGGTGCAGAAAATGAAGAAAGCAATTATAGGCAGAAAGTTAGGAATGACTCAAATATTTGATCAAGATGGTAAGGTTGTTCCTGTAACTGTAGTAGAAGCTGGCCCTTGCCCTGTTATCCAAAAGAAGACAAAAGAAAAAGATGGATACGATGCAATACAAGTAGGCTTTGAAGTTATTAGAGAAAAGTTAGCGAACAAACCTAAAAAAGGTCACTTCGCAAAAGCAGGAGTATCTTTAAGAAGACTTGTTAGAGAGTTAAGATTAGAAGATACTACTCAATATGAAGTAGGAAGCGAAATAAAAGCAGATACATTTGAAGCAGGAGAAAAAGTAGATGTATCAGGAATATCTAAAGGAAAAGGTTTCGCTGGAACAATCAAAAGATGGAACTTTAATAGAGGACCTATGTCTCACGGTTCTAAGTATCACAGGGCTGTTGGATCAGGTGGTGCTTCATCATCTCCATCAAGAACATTTAAGAACAAGAAGATGCCAGGACATATGGGAAGCAAGAAAACAACTGTATTAAATCTACAAGTTGTAAAAGTAATGCCTGAAAAGAACGTAATATTGATAAAGGGCGGAATACCAGGTCCAAACAAAGGCTATGTTGTAATTAGAAATACGGTAAAAGCTTAAGATTTGCAAGAAAGGAGGATAAAGAATGCCTACAGTAGATTTATATAATAGAGAAGGACAAAAAGTTGGAGATATGCAATTATCTGACAACGTATTTGCAGTTGAGGTAAATGAAAGTGTATTACATCAAGTAGTAGTTGCACAACTTGCAAATAAAAGACAAGGAACTCAATCAGCTAAAACAAGAGCTGAAGTTTCTGGAGGTGGAAAGAAACCTTGGAGACAAAAGGGAACTGGTAGAGCAAGACAAGGTTCTATTAGAGCACCTCAATGGATACATGGTGGTATAGTATTTGCACCTAAGCCAAGAGATTATAGAATGTCAATTCCAAAAACAATGAGAAGAGTTGCAATGAAATCAGCATTAACTAGTAAGGTTAATGACAAGAACATTATAGTATTAGAAGGTTTACAATTAGAAGCTCCAAAAACAAAAGAAATTGTAAGAATGATAAACGCTTTTGAAGCAAAAAAACCTTTAATAGTAGTACCAGCAACAGATGAAGTTGTATTCAAGTCAGTAAGGAATATAGAAGGTGCAATGGTTATTCCTGTAAATAATTTAAATGTTTATGATATATTAAAGCATGATAAATTCATAATTACGAAGGAAGCAGTTGCAAAAATTGAGGAGGTGTATGCATAATGATGTTAAACAGCTACGATATACTTAAAAGACCTGTAATAACTGAAAAAAGCATGTCTGCTATGGCAGATAAACAATACACCTTCGTAGTAGACATTAAAGCAAACAAATCTCAGATTAAGAGAGCTGTTGAAGAAGTTTTTGGTGTAAAAGTAAAAGAAGTAAATACAGGTAGAATTATGGGAAAAACTAAAAGAGTTGGTGTTCACATAGGAAAAAGACCTGATTACAAGAAGGCAGTAGTTACATTAACTGCAGACAGCAAAACAATAGAATTCTTTGAAGGAATGTAATAATTAGAGCGGTTATTGGTGGTAAAACCAGATAAGCGAGAAGAAGGAGGGAACTTAAATGGCTGTTAAGAAGTTTAAACCAACAACACCTTCACTTAGACAAATGACGATGCCTACATTTGAGGAAATAACAACAGATAGACCAGAGAAATCACTTCTTGTTGCTCTAAGCAGCAAGGCTGGAAGAAATGCTCAAGGTAAAATAACTGTTCGTCATCGTGGTGGTGGAGCTAAAAGAAAATACAGAATAATAGATTTTAAAAGAAATAAAGATGGAATACCTGCAAAGGTTTCTACAGTAGAATACGATCCAAACAGAACAGCATATATAGCATTAGTTATATACGCAGATGGTGAGAAGAGATACATAATTGCACCAGCTGGATTAAAAGTTGGAGACGTATTAATGTCAGGAAAAGATGCTGACATTAAACCAGGAAATTCACTTCCATTGCAAAATATACCTGTTGGTACAGTAATTCATAACATAGAATTACAAGCAGGTAAAGGTGGTCAAATAGTAAGATCTGCTGGAACATCAGCTCAATTAATGGCTAAAGAGGGCGGATATGCTATACTAAGGCTTCCAAGTGGTGAAATGAGATATGTTAGAATAGAATGTAGAGCTACAATAGGAACAGTTTCTAATTTAACAAATGATATAATAAATATCGGTAAAGCTGGAAGAAAAAGACACATGGGTTGGAGACCTACAGTTAGAGGATCTGTAATGAACCCTAACGATCACCCTCACGGTGGTGGAGAAGGTAAATCACCTATTGGACGTCCAGGTCCTGTTACTCCATGGGGTAAACCAGCACTTGGATATAAGACAAGAAAGAATAAAAAGTATTCAGATAGATTGATTATTAAGAGAAGAGGCCAAAAATAATTAGTTAATATTTAAGTATAAAGAAGAGAATGTTGTATTCTCTTCCTATATTTAAAGATTATGAAAGGAGGACACTAGCTTGAGTAGATCACTTAAAAAAGGACCATTTGTTGCAGAGTCATTAATGAATAAAATAGAGGCAATGAATGAAAAAGGTGAAAAGAAAGTAATAAAGACTTGGTCAAGAAGTTCAACAATTTTCCCTCAAATGGTAGGTCATACTATAGCAGTACATGATGGAAGAAAGCATGTTCCAGTTTATATAAGTGAAGACATGGTAGGACACAAATTAGGAGAATTCGTTTTAACTAGAACATTCAAAGGCCACGTAGACAAGAGTGAAAAATCAACACGTTTAAGATAGTTATAGGAAGGAGGAACTAAAATGGATGCTAGAGCTATAGCAAAGTATGTAAGAATTGCTCCAAGAAAAGTGGCAGTTGTTCTTGATTTAGTAAGAGGTAAAAATGTAAATGAAGCTTTCGCTATATTAAAATATACTCCTAAGAATGGAGCTACTATAATAAATAAAGTTCTAAAGTCAGCTGTAGCTAATGCAGAAAATAATTTCAACCTAGATGGTAAAAAATTATATATTGCAGAAGCTTATGCTAATCAAGGACCTACATTAAAAAGATTTAGACCTCGTGCACAAGGTAGAGCATATTCAATTATGAAAAGAACTAGTCACATAACACTAGTAGTAAAAGAAAGAGCATAAAAAGGAGGGAAATAAGATTGGGACAAAAAGTTAATCCACATGGCCTCAGAGTCGGAGTTATTAAAGACTGGGATGCTAAATGGTATGCAGATAGTAAAAATTTTGCTGATAACCTAATTGAGGACGATACAATAAGAAAATATATAAAAATAAAAGCTTACTCAGCTGGGATTTCTAAAATTGAAATTGAAAGAACACCAAAAAGAGTAAAAGTAAATATATATACAGCTAAACCTGGTATGCTAATTGGAAAAGGCGGAAAAGGTATAGATGAATTAAAAGAACAACTTGTTTCAAGAGTAAGTGAAAAAAATGTTATAATCAACATTGTTGAAGTTAAAAAACCAGAGACAGATGCTCAATTAATGGCAGAAAACATTGCTCAACAACTTGAAAAAAGAATATCTTTCAGAAGAGCTATGAAGCAAACTATTCAAAGAGCAATGAGAAGTGGAGTTAAAGGAGTTAAGACTGCATGTGCAGGAAGACTTGCAGGAGCAGAAATTGCTAGAACAGAGCAATATCATGAAGGAACAATTCCTCTACAAACATTAAGAGCAGATATAGACTATGGATTTGCAGAAGCAAACACAACATACGGAAAAATAGGTGTTAAAGTTTGGGTTTATAAAGGTGAAATTCTTCCAAAGAGAAAAGTAAAAGTAGAAGAAGTTAGCCAATAAGAAAGGAGGAATAAGTTATGTTGATGCCAAAAAAGGTAAAACATCGTAAGGTACAACGTGGCAACATGAGAGGAAAAGCAACTAGAGGTAATTTCATTGCATACGGTGATTACGCTATACAAGCAACTGAACCAGGCTGGTTAACAAGCAACCAGATAGAAGCTGCCAGAATTGCTATTAATAGATATATAAAAAGAGGTGGAAAGCTTTGGATTAAGGTTTTCCCAGATAAGCCAGTAACTGAGAAACCAGCTGAAACACGTATGGGTTCTGGTAAAGGATCACCAGAGTACTGGGTAGCAGTTGTTAAGCCAGGTAGAGTTTTATTTGAATTATCAGGTGTTGCAGAAGACGTTGCTAGAGAAGCTATGAGACTTGCTTCACATAAGCTTCCTATAAGCACTAAATTTGTAACAAGAAAAGATTTCGAGCAAGTGGGTGGTGAAGTAAATGAGGGCTAATGAATTGCAAGAATTAAAACAAAGTTCTTCTCAAGAGTTATCAGCTAAACTCATGGATCTTAAAGCTGAACTATTTAACTTGAGATTTCAATTAGCAACAGGACAACTAGAAAACCCAATGACAATAAAGCAGGTTAAGAAATCAATAGCTCAAGTTAAAACAGTACTAAGAGAAAAAGAATTACAATTGGTTGAACAATAGTACACTGAAAGGAGGTTCATCCTGTGGAAAGAGGTAACAGAAAAACTAAAATAGGCAGAGTCGTTTCTGATAAGATGGATAAAACTATTGTAGTTGCAGTTGAAAATAAGGTTCGTCACCCATTATATGGAAAAACCATTAACGTAACTAAGAAGTTTAAGGTTCATGATGAAAATAATGAAGCTGGAATAAATGATACAGTAGCAATAATGGAAACAAGACCATTATCTAAAGATAAAAACTGGAGATTGGTTCAAATAGTAGAAAAAGCGAAGTAATTTGTACGTTGGAAGGAGGTCATTTGTATGATACAGCCACAAACACGCTTAAAAGTAGCTGATAATACTGGTGCAAAAGAAATTATGTGCATCAGAGTATTAGGTGGATCAAGAAGAAAGTATGGCAACATAGGAGATGTAATAGTTGCTAGCGTTAAAAGTGCAACACCAGGCGGGGTTGTTAAAAAAGGTGATGTAGTTAAAGCTGTTATTGTAAGGTCAAAAAGAGGTGCAAGAAGAGCAGATGGTTCATACATAAAATTTGATGAAAACGCTGCAGTTGTTATAAAGGATGATAAGCAACCAAAAGGCACTCGTATTTTTGGACCTATAGCTAGAGAGCTTAGAGAAAAAGATAAAGAGTTCAACAAAATATTATCATTAGCACCTGAAGTTCTATAAAAAGGAGGTGGCTGTGATGGCTAAAGTACATGTTAGAAGAACAGACAAAGTTGTTGTTATTTCAGGTAAAGATAAAGGAAAAACAAGCGAAATACTTGCTGTATATCCTAAGGATGGCAGAGTATTAGTAAAAGATGTTAATATAGTAACAAGACATACAAAACCAAGCAGAGAAAATATGCAAGGTGGATTAGTAAAGAAAGAAGCACCAATAAATAGTTCAAAAGTAATGTTATATTGCACTAAATGTAATTCTGCTACAAGAGTTAGCAAGAAACTTTTGGAAGATGGAACAAAAGTAAGAGTATGCAAAAAGTGCGGAGAAATACTATAGACTTTGAAAGGAGGTTTACTAGATGGATAGACTACAGGAAAAATATAATAAAGAAGTAGTACCAGCCCTAATGGAAAAGTTCGGATATAAAAATATAATGGAAGTTCCAAAGCTTGAAAAAATAGTTATCAATATGGGTATAGGCGAAGCAAAGGATAATTCAAAAATATTGGAAGCAGCAGTTGGAGATCTACAAAAAATTGCAGGTCAAAAACCTATACTTACAAGAGCTAAAAAATCTGTAGCTAACTTTAAAATTAGAGAGAATATGCCAATAGGATGCAAGGTTACCTTAAGAAAAGAAAAAATGTATCAATTTGCTGATAGACTTGTTAGTGTAGCACTACCAAGAGTTAGAGACTTTAGAGGAGTTTCTGCTAAAGCATTTGATGGAAGAGGTAATTATGCTTTAGGAATTAAAGAGCAAATTATATTCCCAGAAATAGAATATGATAAAATCGACAAAGTAAGAGGTATGGATATAATTTTTGTTACTACTGCAAAGACAGATGAAGAGGCAAGAGAATTGCTTAAATGTCTTGGAATGCCATTTGCTCAATAATAAGGAGGGAAGAACGTGGCACGTAAAGCAATAATTGAAAAGTGGAGTAAGACTCCTAAATATGCTACTAGAGCATATACAAGATGTAGAATATGCGGAAGACCACATGCAGTTTTAAAGAAATACGGAATATGCCGTATTTGTTTTAGAGAATTAGCATACAAAGGTCAAATTCCTGGATGCAAAAAAGCTAGCTGGTAATATATAAAATTGGAAAGGAGGCATAATAGATGGTTATGACAGACCCTATTGCAGATATGCTAACTCGTATAAGAAATGCAAATATAGTTAGACATGAAGTTGTTGAAGTTCCATCTTCTAATGTTAAAAAAGCTTTAGCAAACATATTACTTCAGGAAGGATATGTTAAAGACGTTGAAGAATATGCAGATGGAGCAGTGCCAATGCTTAGAATGTCGTTGAAATATCAAGGAAAAGAAAGAGTAATTACAGGTTTAAAAAGAATTTCTAAACCAGGCTTAAGAGTTTATTGTCAAAAGGATAATATTCCAAAAGTTTTAAACGGACTTGGAGTTGCAATTATATCAACTTCTAAAGGAATTGTTACTGATAGAGACGCAACAAAATTAGGCTTAGGTGGAGAAGTAGTTTGTTACATTTGGTAATTTAAGGTGAATAGGAGGTGTGGTAATGTCTAGAATAGGAAGACTTCCAATAGAAATACCTAATGGAGTAAATGTTAATGTAACGCCAGATAACGTTGTTACAGTAAAAGGACCAAAAGGAGAATTAGTAAAAGCTATGCATAAGGAAGTAAACATAGCTTTAGAAAATAATCAAGTTGTAGTTACAAGACCAAGTGAAGCTCCAATGCATAGAGCTTTACACGGATTAACAAGAGCTTTAATAAAAAACATGGTTGTTGGAGTAACTGATGGATTCCAAAAAACTTTAGAGCTAGTAGGTGTTGGTTACAGAGCTCAACTAAAAGGCAAGGATTTAGTGTTAAATCTTGGATATTCACATCCAGTAGAAGTTAAAGCTGTTAGCGGTGTAGACTTTACAGTTCCAGAAGCAACAAAAGTGGTTGTTAGTGGAATAGATAAAGAATTAGTTGGTTCAGTAGCAGCTGATATAAGAGTTTGGAGAAAACCAGAACCTTACAAAGGAAAAGGAATTAAGTACGCTGGTGAAGTAATCAGACGTAAAGAAGGTAAAACTGGTAAATAACAAATGTAACAGCAGAAAGGAGTGAATAAAATGTTCAAGAAAGAAGATAGACAAAAAGCTAGAGTGAAGCGTCATTTAAGAGTGCGTAACAAAATACAAGGAACGGCTGAGAAACCTAGATTAGCAGTTTATAGAAGTGAAAAAAATATATACGCACAACTTATTGATGATGTAGCAGGAGTAACTTTAGCGTCAGCTTCTAGTATAGATAAAAATTTTGAAGCAAAAGTTGGAAGCAATAAAGAAGCTGCTAAGGCAGTAGGAGTTATAGTAGCAAAAAAAGCTTTAGAGAAGGGCATAGAAGAAGTTGTGTTCGACAGAGGCGGATATATATATCATGGTAGAGTAAAAGAACTTGCTGATGGAGCAAGAGAAGCAGGTCTAAAATTCTAGAAAAGGAGGGAAAGCTATGAGAATAGAACCTAGCACGCTAAATCTAAAAGAAAAAGTTGTTTTTATAAACAGAGTTGCTAAGGTTGTTAAAGGTGGAAGAAACTTTAGATTTAGTGCTCTTGTAGTTGTTGGAGATGAAAATGGGCACGTTGGCGTTGGTATGGGTAAAGCTACTGAAATACCAGAAGCTATAAGAAAAGGTATAGAAGATGCAAAAAAACATTTAGTAGAAGTAGCAATAGTTGATACTACTGTTCCTCACAGAATTGATGGTAAGTTTGGAAGAGGAGAAGTATTAATTATGCCAGCAACAGAAGGTACTGGAGTTATCGCTGGTGGTCCAGTAAGAGCTGTACTTGAACTTGCAGGACTAAAGGATGTTAGAGCTAAATCATTAGGTTCTAATAATCCAAGAAATATGGTCGGAGCAACAATAGATGGATTATCAAAATTAAGAACCGCTGAACAGATTGCTAAATTAAGAGGCAAGACTGTTGAAGAGATATTAGGTTAGGAGGGATCGGCCTTGGCTAAGCTTAAGGTGACACTAACAAAGAGTGTTATAGGCAGAAAAAAAGATCACATAGCTACTGTTAATGCTCTTGGATTAAAAAAGATAGGAAACAGTGTTATGCAAGAAGATACTCCTCAAATAAGAGGTATGATAAACAAAATAAGTTATCTTCTAGATGTTGAAGAAATGTAATAAGCAATAAGAGGAGGTGTAGAATATGCAACTTCATGATTTGAAGCCTGCTGTAGGTTCAAAACAAGCTTCTAAAAGAGTTGGTAGAGGTAATGGTTCAGGTTTAGGAAAGACAGCAGGAAAAGGGCATAAAGGACAAAATGCAAGATCAGGTGGAGGCGTAAGACCAGGATTTGAAGGAGGTCAAATGCCTTTATATAGAAGAGTTCCTAAAAGAGGATTTACAAATATATTTGCTAAAGAATACGTTGAAGTTAATGTAAGCAGATTAAATATATTTGAAGATGGAACAGAAGTTACTCCAGAATTATTAAAGGAAAATGGAGTAGTAAGTAAATTTAAAGATGGTATCAAGATCCTAGGTAATGGCGTTTTGGAGAAAAAGCTTACAATAAAAGCTACTAAGTTCACAAAAGGCGCTGTTGAGAAGATAGAATCTATTGGGGGAAAAGTAGAGGTGATATAGATTGTCAACCTTACGTAATGCTTGGAAAGTTCCCGATCTTAGAAATAGAATAATTTTTACAATATTAATGGTTGCAATTGTCAGGATAGGAAATCATATTCCTGTTCCTGGAATTGATACCAGTGCACTATCAAACTTAGCAAAAGCGGGGACGTTATTTAGTTTTTATGATTTAATGTCAGGAGGAGCCTTAAGTAGCTTTAGTATTTTTGCTATGGGTGTTATACCTTATATTAATTCATCAATTATATTTCAGTTATTGACTATAGCTATTCCTTCTTTAGAACAACTTTCGAAAGAAGGAGAAGAAGGCAGAAAGAAAATACAGAAATATACTAGATATTGTGCAGTAATATTTGGTGCTATACAGTCCTTAGGTACATACGCATTGATTAGAAATTATGGAGCTATATCAAATGTTAGTAATTACGATGTATTTTTAATTGTACTAACATTGACAACTTCATCAGTTTTCTTAATGTGGTTAGGTGACCAAATTACTGTAAAAGGTATAGGAAATGGTATTTCCTTAATAATATTTGTAAATATTATGTCTAGACTTCCACGTGAAGTTGGAAGGATTGCTAGTTTACAGTCAACTGGATCTGTAAGTGAAGTTCAAATTGTATTATTACTAGTGTTAATAGTTGCTTTATTCACTGCTGTTGTTATATCTGCATTATCAGAAAGAAGAATTCCTATTCAGTATGCAGCAAAACAATCTGGCGGAAGAGTATTTAAAGGACAATCAACACATATTCCTATAAATCTGAATTCTTCTTCAGTTATAGCAATAATATTCGCAATGTCAGTTATGCAATTTCCAGCAACAATAGGTAGTTTTTGGCCAGAATCAGCATTTAATAAGTTTATAACGTTGAGTAGATATAGTGTGTTTAAGAATAATTCATTGGCCTACGCAGTAATTACAGTAGTACTTGTTGTATTTTTCACATGGTTTTACTCAGAAGTTACTTTTAAACCTGAGGAAATGGCTGAAAATATTCATAAATCTGCAGGATTTATACCAGGGGTAAGACCGGGAGAATCAACTGCTAGATTTATAGAGAGAGTATTGATGAGAATGTCAGTACTTGGAGGATTGTTTGCTGCTTTAATTGCTGTAATTCCAATGGCTATTGAGGGGTTAACGCCTTTTCAAGGAATATCTTTTGGTGGTACTGCTTTATTAATTGAAGTCGGAGTTGCTCTTGATTTTATGAGAAAACTAGACTCTCAATTAATGATGAGACATTATAAAGGTTTCCTTAAGTAGAAATGTATTAAGAGTTGGAGTTGATATTATGAAAATAATTTTGTTAGGACCTCCTGGAGCAGGTAAAGGTACTCAAGCAAAGTTAATAAGTGAAAAATATTCTATTCCGCATATATCTACTGGAGATATATTCAGAAAGAACATTTCTGAAAAAACACAGCTAGGTATTAAAGCAAAAGAATATATGGATAAGGGACTTTTAGTTCCTGATGAATTAACTATTGATTTAGTAAATGATAGACTTACAAATGATGATTGTAAAGATGGATTTTTACTAGATGGATTTCCTAGAACAGTAAAACAAGCTGAAGCACTTGAAAACTTCTTGAAAGTAAAAGGTGAAGGTATAGATACTGCTTTGCTTATTGAAGTTCCAGGTAGTTACATTTTAGATAGAATGACTGGAAGAAGAGTTTGTCCATCATGTGGAGCAAGTTATCACATTAAGTTTAACCCTCCAAAAGTTGATGGTCTATGTGATTTGTGCGGTAGTGCAGTAGTGCAGAGAAAAGATGACAGTGAAGAAACAGTAAAAGAGAGAATAGACGTTTATGAAAAACAAACTCAGCCATTAGTAGATTTCTATAAACAAAAGAACCAATTATTTGTGGTTGATGGTACACAATTAATTGATGAAGTCTTTAATATAATTTCTAATCACATAGAGATAGAAGGCAATAAGTAAATGATAATAATTAAAAGTGATAGAGAAATAGATTACATGAAAAAGGCTGGAAAAATAGTAGGGGAGACTCTTGCATTGTTACAAGAATCTATAAAACCAGGAATAACTACCGGTGAATTGGATAGAATAGCAGAAGAATACATAAAAAGAAATAATTCTACTCCTTCATTTAAAGGTTATTACGGTTTTCCAGCTTCTATATGCACATCTATTAATGAAGAAGTTGTCCATGGTATACCAGGGACAACAGTTCTAAAAGAGGGCGACATAATAAGCATTGATTGTGGAGCTAACTATAATGGTTATCATGGAGATGCAGCTAGGACTTTTGCTGTAGGTGAAATTTCTAAAGAGGCTGAAAACCTAATTAACGTTACTAGAGAAAGTTTTTTTAAAGGATTTGAAAAAGCTATTATTGGTAATAGATTAACAGATATATCCTCAGCTATTCAGGAGTATGCTGAAAGAAGAGGCTACTCTGTTGTTAGGGATTATGTAGGTCATGGAATTGGAACTAAAATGCATGAGGATCCAGAGGTACCCAACTATGGTAGACCAGGAAGAGGACCTAAGTTAATGAATGGAATGGTTTTAGCAATTGAGCCTATGATTAACATTGGGGATTATCAAGTAGAAACTCAATCTAATGATTGGACTGTAGTCACAAAGGATGGCACGTTATCAGCTCATTATGAAAACACTGTAGCAATTTTGAGTAATGGTCCAGAAATACTGACTTTAATATAGGTTAATAGAGGTGGCTATATTGTACAATGAAGACCTTATAGGGAAAGTAGTGTATTCAAAAGCCGGAAGAGATTCAGGTAGACCTTTTATAATACTTAATATATTAAATGATGAGTATGTAAATATTGTAGATGGTGAATTAAGAAAAATCGAAAAACCTAAAAAGAAGAAATTGAAGCACTTAGTAGTTACCAAAGATGTATTAGAAGATATAAAAGAGTTGATAATTTCTGGTAAAAACATTAATAATGTATTGATTATGAAGTGCTTAGTAAATAGGTGCGATAATAAGGAGGGTTAAGTGCCTTATGTCAAAAGATGATGTAATTGAAATGCAAGGTGAGGTTTTGGAAGCCCTACCAAATGCAATGTTTGAAGTAAAATTAGAAAGTGGTCAAACGATATTAGCACATGTGTCAGGTAAGCTAAGAATGAATTTTATTAGAATCTTACCAGGCGATAAAGTTACAGTTGAGCTTTCTCCATATGATTTAAGTAGAGGCAGAATAACTTGGAGAGCAAAATAGCGAGGAGGGTTAGTGATGAAAGTAAGACCATCAGTAAAACCTATATGTGAAAAATGTAAGGTTATAAAAAGAAAAGGCAGAGTAATGGTTATTTGTGAAAATCCTAAGCATAAACAAAAACAAGGTTAATAAAAATTCAAATAAATAGTTGATAAATTTTAAAAATTGAAATATTATGTATAAGTATGATTGTAATAAATAAAAAAGTATAAATGCGGCTGCTAACATAAATATACGATGCAACAGTTAATTATTAGGAGGTGTAGAATCCAATGGCAAGAATAGCTGGTGTTGACCTACCAAAAGAAAAAAGAGTTGAAGTGGGTCTAACATACATTTACGGGATTGGGATTAATAGATCTCGTGAAATTCTAAGCATAGCTGGAGTAAGTCCAGATACTAGAGTTAAAGATCTTACTGAAGAAGAAGTAAATGCAATAAGAGATTATATTAGCAAGAGCTTTATTGTTGAGGGAGATTTAAGAAGAAAGATTGCTCTAGATATAAAGAGATTACTTGAAATAGGCTGTTATAGAGGAATAAGACATAGAAGAAATCTTCCAGTAAGAGGACAAAAGACTAAGACAAACGCTAGAACAAGAAAAGGACCAAAGAGAGCCGTTAGCGCTAAGAAGAAGAAATAGTAAGGAGGGATGATAAGTGGCTAAAGCAAAAGTAAGAAAGACAAGAAGAAAAAAAGAAAGAAAGAATATTGAACATGGCTGTGCACATATAAAATCAACCTTCAATAATTCAATTGTTACACTAACTGATGCAGTGGGTAACGCTCTATCATGGTCAAGTGCAGGAGCATTAGGATTTAAAGGTTCAAGAAAAAGCACACCATTTGCTGCTCAGATGGCAGCAGAAACTGCAGCATCATCTGCAATGGAACATGGCTTAAAAAGCATAGAAGTGTATGTAAAAGGACCAGGAGCTGGTAGAGAAGCTGCAATAAGATCATTACAAGCAGCAGGTCTAGAAATAACTTTAATTAAAGACGTTACACCAATACCACACAATGGTTGTAGACCACCTAAAAGAAGAAGAGTGTAATATATAGAAACAGGAGGTGTTACTTAAATGGCTAGATATACTGGAGCTACATGTAGACAATGTAGAAGAGAAGGTATGAAGCTATTCCTAAAAGGGGATAGATGTTATACAGACAAGTGTGCATTCGGAAGAAGAGGATATGCACCAGGACAGCACGGACAAAGCAGAAAGAAGCTTTCTAACTATGGAATACAATTAAGAGAAAAACAAAAAGCTAGAAGAATATATGGAATACTTGAAGGACAATTCAGAAAATACTATGAAAATGCTGCATCAATAAAAGGGATCACAGGTGAAAACCTATTAAGACTCCTTGAAATGAGATTAGACAACGTAGTATATAGAGCAGGTTTTGGTGGTTCAAGAGCAGAGGCTAGACAACTAGTTACACATGGTCATTTCTTAGTAAATGGAAAGAAAGTTGACATTCCATCTTGCCAAGTAAGTGTAAATGATGTTATTACTGTACGTGAGAAAAGTAGAGCTAGTGAAAAATTCAAAACTTTTGCAGAAAATCCTAAAACTTTGCCTGCGTGGATACAAGCAAATGTAGAAAATTACGAGGCAAAAGTAGTTGCTGAGCCAGCTAGAACTGATATAGATGTTCCAGTAAATGAAACATTAATTGTTGAGTTATATAGCAAATAAGAATGGAAATTAGAATGGAATCAGTTGCCCTCAGTATGGTATAATTCATTAAGGGAGGGTTCGTATGTTAGAGATAGAAAAACCCAGAATAGAATGTGTTGAAGTAGCCGAAGACGGCACTTATGGGAAATTTGTTATTGACCCGCTAGAAAGAGGATATGGTACTACTTTAGGAAATTCTCTTAGAAGAATATTGCTATCTTCTTTACCTGGTGCTGCAGCAAGTTCTATAAAAATTGATGGAGTTCTTCATGAGTTTTCAACTGTAACAGGAGTTAAGGAAGATGTTACGGAGCTAATACTTAATGTTAAAGGATTAGCTCTTAAGATGAATGGAGAGAGTTCAAAAACAATATACTTAGATGTAAAAGGACCAGGTGAAGTAACTGCTGGAGATATAGTTTGTGATAGTGATGTGGAAGTTGTAAACAAGGATTTGCATATTGCTACATTAGATGATGATGGCAGACTATATATGGAGATCAACATTAATAAAGGTAGAGGTTATGTTACTCAAAACAAAAACAAGATAGAAGATCTACCTATTGGTACTATACCAGTTGATTCTATTTACACACCAGTAAAAAGAGTAAATTTCTCATTAGAAAATACAAGAGTAGGCCAAATTACAGACTATGATAAGTTAACTATTGAGATATGGACAAATGGAACTATTAAGCCAGAAGAAGCTATTAGTCTTTCAGCTAAAATATTAATAGAACATTTTAAATTATTTATGACTCTTACGGATCATGCTGACAATGTAGAAATTATGGTCGAAAAAGAGGAAGATAAAAAAGAAAAAGTATTAGAAATGACAATAGAAGAACTAGACCTTTCAGTAAGAAGTTATAATTGCTTAAAAAGAGCAGGAATTAATACTGTTCAAGAACTTACTGAAAGAACTATGGATGATATGATGAAAGTTAGAAACTTAGGCAAAAAATCCCTTGAAGAAGTTCAAGAGAAGCTTGATGCACTAGGTTTAGGCTTAAAGAAATCCGATGAGTAAAGGAGGATGAAACATGGCACAACAACGTAAGTTAGGGCTTCCAACTGATCAGAGAATAGCTATGCTAAGAAACCTAGTAACTAGTTTCTTAAAAAATGGTAAGATTGAAACTACTGTTACAAGAGCAAAAGAAACTAAAAGAATAGCTGAAAAGATGATTACTCTTGCTAAAAGAGGAGATCTTCATGCTAGAAGACAAGTATTAGCATATGTTTATGAAAAAGAAGTTGTTGAAGATTTATTTGCAAATATTGCTCCAAAGTATGCTGAAAGAAATGGTGGATACACTAGAATATATAAAATGGGACAAAGAAGAGGAGACGGAGCAGAAGTAGTTATACTTGAATTAGTGTAATTATTTTAGAGGGGATTAAGTATTTCTAGCTTAGTCCCCATTTTGCTATTGTCAGTAAGTACAATATAAAGGAGTATTTACCCTATGATTCAAAATATGATTGAGTGTAAAAATCTTGTTTATAAATATGAAAAGCAAAATGAAGATTCAAAGATAGCTGTAAATGGAGTAAATTTAGAAATAAAAAGAGGAGAATTCCTTGTTGTTCTTGGACATAATGGATCAGGAAAATCTACTTTGTCAAAGCACATGAATGCATTACTAATTCCATCTGAAGGTACGGTATTAGTTGATAAATTGGATACAGCTAATGAGGAGAATGTGTGGAAGGTTAGAAATAAGGCAGGAATGGTTTTTCAAAATCCTGATAATCAAATAGTTGCAACTATTGTAGAAGAAGACGTAGCTTTTGGACCAGAGAACTTAGGAGTTGATCCTGCTGAAATTAGAGTTAGAGTTGATGATTCATTAAATAAAGTACATATGTATGAATACAAAAAGCATGCACCGCACTTGTTATCAGGTGGGCAAAAGCAAAGAGTTGCAATTGCTGGGATTTTGGCAATGAGACCAGAATGTATTGTCTTTGATGAGCCAACAGCAATGCTAGATCCTTCAGGAAGAAAGGAAGTAATAAGTACTATAAAAGATGTAAACAAAAGATACGGTATTACTATAGTCCTGATAACTCACTATATGGAAGAAGCAGTAGAGGCAGATAGAATAGTAGTTATGGACAAAGGAAAAATAGTAATAGAGGGTACCCCAAGAGAAATATTCAGTAAGGTATCAACGATGAAACAAATTGGTTTAGATGTACCTCAAGTAACAGAATTATCTTATGAGTTAAAAAATAATGGAATAAATATATCTTCTGATATATTAACAATAGATGAGATGGTGAATGCGTTATGTCAATTAAAATAGAAAACTTAACACATATATATATGCCTGGATCACCTTTCGAGAAAAGAGCTTTAGATGAAGTTTCCATTGATATTCAGGATGGAGAATTTGTTGCATTAATTGGTCATACAGGTTCAGGTAAGTCTACTTTAATTCAACATATAAATGGTCTTTTAAAGCCTAGCAGTGGGAAAATTACTATTGATGATACAGACATTACTTCAAGAAACGTAAAATTAAGTAATATCAGAAAAAAAGTAGGGCTAGTTTTCCAATATCCTGAATATCAACTTTTTGAAGAAACTATAGAAAAGGATATAGCTTTTGGACCCAAAAACCTAGGATTAGATGAAGATGAAATTTCAAAAAGAGTCATAAAGGCTATGAACATGGTAGGTTTAGATTATGAAAGCTATAAAGATAAGTCACCTTTTGATTTGAGTGGGGGACAAAAGAGAAGAGTTGCAATTGCAGGAGTAGTTGCAATGGAGCCTAAAGTATTAATACTAGATGAGCCAACTGCTGGATTAGATCCAAAGGGTAGAGACGAAATACTAGATAAAATAAAAGATCTTAGAAAAGAATATAATATGACAATAATATTAGTTTCACATAGCATGGAGGATGTTGCAAAGGTAGCAACTAGAATCTTAGTAATGCATAATGGGAAAAGCATTCTAGATGGAACACCTAAAGAGGTGTTTAAGGAAATTGAAATATTAGAAAAAGTTGGACTTGCGGTTCCTCAAGTAACCTATCTGGTTAGAAGGCTTAAAGAGAAGGGTTTTAATATATCAGAAGATATATTTACCATAGAAGAAGCTAGATATGAGATATTAAAATTGTTAAAGGGAGCTAATAACAATGATTAAGGATATTACCATAGGTCAATACATTCCGGGAGAATCTTTCATTCATAAGTTAGATCCTCGAGTTAAAATATTATTGTCAATGATATATATAGTAAATTTGTTTATAATAGATAATTTTTGGGGGTACCTATTTATTTTAGGATTTACAGCCCTATCTATAATAATTTCAAGAGTGCCATTTAAGTACATATACAAAGGATTAAAACCAATATTTATACTACTACTGATTACAGCTTTATTAAATATTTTTATGACAGGTGGTACTTCAGGAGAACCTCCACTCTGGCAGTGGAAATTTTTAAAAGTATATAAAGATGGTTTAATATTAGCTGCATTCATGATAATTCGACTTGTTTTTTTAATTATAGGAACATCTTTATTAACTTTAACTACTTCGCCTATTGAACTTACAGATGGGTTGGAGAAGCTTTTGAATCCATTTAAAAAAATTGGGTTGCCTGCACATGAAATTGCCATGATGATGACAATAGCTTTAAGATTTATTCCAACCTTAATTGATGAGACAGATAAGATAATGAAAGCTCAAATGGCAAGAGGGGCAGATTTTGAGTCAGGAAATATATTAGCAAGAGCTAAAAATTTAATACCACTTTTAGTTCCTCTATTTATTAGTTCATTCAGACGTGCAGATGAGCTTGCAATGGCTATGGAAGCTAGATGTTATAAAGGTGGAAGTGGGAGAACTAGAATGAAGGTACTTAAGCTACATAATGGTGACTTTGTTGCAATAAGTGTTACTGCAGTTTTATCAATTATTTCTATTTTAAGCAGAAGTTTTGCTTAAATACATAAATTGTTGGAGTGATGCTTTTGGAAAAAAATATTAAACTTATTATTGAGTATGATGGTACAAATTATGCTGGATGGCAAAGGCAAAACAATGCAATTACAGTACAAGGAACATTAGAAGAAGTCTTAGAAAAGCTTTTAGGAAGAAATATAAAGGTAACAGGGTGCAGCAGAACCGATTCCGGAGTCCATGCAAAAGGTTTTGTATGCAATTTTGTTACTGAAAGTACTATTCCTCCAAGTAGGATTAAATATGCTATAAATAATTTATTACCAAATGATATAGTAATTTTAGACTCAAGTGAAGTTCCAATAGACTTTCATTCAAGGTATAATTGCATAAAAAAAACTTATACTTATACTATACTAAATAGGGAAAACCCGGCTGCTATAAATAGAAACTATGTATATCACTTTAATAGGCTGCTAAATATTGAGCTTATGAAAAAGGGCAGTGAATTTTTAATTGGAACTCATGAATTTGATTCCTTTAGAAATGTTGGAAGTTCTGTAAAGACAACTACTAGAACCATATACTCAATAGTCATTGACCAGCAAGAAGATTATGTTAAGTTTAGTATAACTGGCAATGGATTTCTCTATAATATGGTAAGAATTATAGTGGGCACTCTATTAAATGTAGGTTCAGGGAAAATACTACCGGAATCAGTAAAAGAAATACTATTAGCTAAAGATAGATCAAAGGCAGGCATGTCTCTTCCTGCACAGGGCTTATGTTTAGAGAAAATATATTATTAATTAGCAAAAAAGTTATAAAATAATATATTTTATATGGAAACGATGTTGACACGCCAGGCTGATTGTATTATAATAGACTTTGTTGTAATTAAAGATATATAAGACCACGGCCCCGGTCTTGATATAAAAGAGATGAAATTGATACGAGATAGGAAAAGTTCAAGGAGGGAATAAGATGAAATCATATCTTGCGAAAGAAAATGAAGTTCAAAGAAAATGGTATGTTATTGATGTTGAAGGCAAAACACTTGGAAGAGTAGCTAGCCAAGTAGCTTCAATTTTAAGAGGAAAAAATAAGCCAACTTACACACCAAATGTTGATACTGGAGACTTTGTAATAATATTAAATGCAGAAAAGATCGTATTAACAGGAAAGAAATTAGATCAAAAAATGTTAAGACACCATTCACAATATCCAGGTGGATTAAAAGAAGTTTCTTACAAAAAAGCTTTAGAAAGCAAGCCAGAATTTGTTTTCCAAGAAGCTGTAAGAAGAATGCTTCCAGAAGGACCTTTAGGAAGAAAAATGCTTAAAAAATTAAAAGTATTTAGGGGTTCAGAACACAATCAACAAGCTCAAAAACCAGAAGTTTTAGAGTTAAAATACTAAGAGAGCTGAAGGGAGGATACATATAGATGGCTAAGGTTCAATATTTTGGAACAGGAAGAAGAAAAAAATCAATAGCTAGAGTAATACTTGTCCCTGGAGATGGTAAGATTACAATAAACAAAAGAGATATCCAAAACTATTTTGGATTAGAAACTTTAAGGTATATTGTTAATCAACCTTTAGTATTAACAGGAACTAAAGACAAATTTGATGTTATAGTAAATGTTCACGGTGGTGGATTTACAGGTCAAGCTGGAGCAATAAGACACGGTATATCTAGAGCTCTTCTTAAGGCAGATTTAAATTTAAAGCCTGAGCTTAAAAAAGCTGGGTTCTTAACTAGAGATCCAAGAATGAAGGAAAGAAAGAAATACGGTCTTAAAAAGGCTAGAAAAGCTTCACAATTTTCAAAGAGATAAAAAAATATTCAAAAAGCAAGAAAGTATATCTTTCTTGCTTTTTTATATTGGTGCGTCCAGCAAAGCTGGACCATGCTTACTGGTGAAAGTCCAGTCAAGGTAATTGCCAAGAAGCCTTGTAGCCAACCACCAAGCCTAGTAGAAATACTGGGTTTGAAGCGTGGGGGTAAAGTAACTCGAAAGGGTGCGAGCAAGAATGCAGGTCGTAACATAAAGTGAATTCTGCCGTATCGTTAAAAAGGACTGCGAAAGCAGACAAAGAGGAAGTCGAGCCTTGTGATTATGGGCGAAGACCACGGAAGATGGAAAGAACTTGGAGAGCACCATTGAAGAATCCTCCGGTGTATGGGAAGCGACATGTATTTATAGTATGGTTCGGAACTGGAGAGACCTTCCTCTGCACAGCAGCAGCTGTAAAGTGAAAGTATATAAGCCGAAGGCAAAGTTGTTATTTCATCAGAGAAGGAGTCGGAGGAGTTAATAGTACCAATAATTATGCAGACAACAGAACTGTATATAGGGAAGGAACTCTACTTTATTCAAGTTTTCAAAGGAGGTAAGAGTGAGTGAATGCGAAAGCTAACAACACCATAGACAAAGTTCGAGAACTTCAGAGAAAACTATATCTAAGTGCCAAAACTAATAAGAAACGAAAGTTTCATGCACTATATGACAAGATATATAGAGCAGACATTTTATTAAAGGCATGGAAACAAATCAAAGCCAATAAGGGAACTGGTGGAATAGATGAAGTTTACATTGAAGATGTTGTTAAATATGGAGAAATGAAATTTCTCAGGGAAATACAACAGGAGTTAATGGAAAATGACTATAAGCCTAAACCAGTGGAAAGAGTATATATCCCTAAGAAAGATGGTAAGAAAAGACCACTCGGAATACCAATAATCAAAGATAGAATAGTTCAGACAGCTACTAAAATAGTTATTGAACCTATATTTGAGGCAGATTTTAAAGAATATTCATATGGTTTCAGGCCTAAACGAAATCAACATCAAGCCTTAGAAGTTATAAGAAAGAAATGCAATAATAAAGGCTGGTGGGTACTTGATGCTGACATTAAAGGCTATTTTGGTGCGCCGGGCTAAGCCGGGCAATTTCAGTTGGTGAAATTCCAACTTAGGAAAGAGGTATAGCCGCCTCACCTAAAATCGAGTCTTGGGTTTATGAAGGTAACGACAAAGACTAAGCGTAGAC